>ERZ795060.2261-NODE-2261-length-19994-cov-4.367170_pt1 | contig 19994 bp, 19 predicted proteins | sample MGYA00375144_ERZ795060 | MGnify/ENA primary metagenome ERZ795060 (study PRJEB30189, sample SAMN05720157) | activated sludge metagenome | isolation source: anaerobic digester from wastewater treatment plant | place: Japan | collected 2015-05-15 ...
GTCATTACCCACAGAATGTAATTTATCAACCACATTTTTCATATCAGAAGGAGCCATGAATTGTCCTTTTTTTACATTTATCCAACGACCTGTCTCTGCGGCAGCAATGAGAAGGGATGTTTGACGGCAGAGAAAAGCAGGAATCTGGATGATATCTGCGATTTTCGCAACCTCTGCGGCTTGAAAGCTTTCGTGAATATCTGTCAGGATATGCAGAGAAAATTTTTCCTTTATCTGAGTTAATATTTCAAGTCCTTCCTTCATACCAGGTCCGCGAAATGATGCTATTGAAGTCCTGTTGGCTTTGTCATATGACGCTTTAAAAACAAGATTAAAGCCAAGTTTAAGAGAGGTCGCTTTCAAAAAATCTGCTATTTCTTCACAAAGTGATAAACTTTCGATTACACACGGTCCTGCAATTAAAAGCAGTTTTTTATTTGGAGAGAACTTTAAATTATTCATAGATTTACCCATATTATCCCCTTTTCAAGTTAGATGTTGTGCTACCAATAAGAAATTTTTCCGCCTCTCTCAGATCTTGTTGTGTATCTATTCCAATACTTGAATGGGAAGTAATAATGACAAAAATATTCATCCCATTTTCGAGGGCTCTTAATTGCTCAAGTTTTTCACATTTTTCAAGTGGAGATTCTGGTAAAGATACAAATCTATTTATTGCTTTTTTACGGAAAGCATATATTCCCCAATGTCTGAATACTCCACATTCCTGCCCGCCTTCACGTAAATACGGTATTGAAGCTCGACTAAAATACAATGCGCGCATATTTGAATCCACGACAACTTTTACGATATTGGGATTTCCAGATATTTCTTCTCGTTTTGCTCTCACGGCTACGGTAACGATTTCTTCATCAGAGCTTATTTCCAATCTTTTCGCTATCTCCTCAAGCAACTCCACAGGAACAAAAGGCTCATCTCCCTGTAAATTGATAACAGCATCGCAATCTGGCATAAACTTATCCATTGCTTCTTTGACTCTATCGGTTCCAGAAGGATGTTCAGGAGATGTCATAACCGCAAGTCCACCAAAAGCTTCAACTACCTTAAGAATTCTCTCGTCATCAGTAGCTACGACAACCGGTCCAACTGATGCTCTAACTGCATTTTCATAAGCATATTGAATTACTGGTTTTCCTCCAAGTAAAGCAATGGGCTTTCCTGGAAACCTTGTGCTTGCGAATCTGGCAGGTATAACTATCAATAATTTCAAAAAATACTCCTTTTTTTTGTCAAAAATCTATCACTCAATGATAAAAATACAAAATTAACTTTGCCAAAAAGAATTTTCTTGATAAGTCAATATGAAAATTTAAATTATAGAAAAAAAAGGAGTTCTTTATATGGCTTATCCTAATATCATCAAGGGCTTTAAGCATTTTCTACACGGAGGAGATTACAATCCAGATCAATGGCTAAATTACCCGGATATAATCGAGGAAGATTTCAAGCTTATGAAACTTTCTGGATGCAATACTTTCTCAATAGGAATATTCGCATGGAGCTCTCTGGAACCTCAAGAAGGAAAATTTAATTTCGAATGGTTAGATAAAATAATGGACAAAATGGCTTCAAACAATCTGAACGTCTTCCTCGCAACACCAACAGGAGCAAAACCGCCATGGATGGCAGAGAAATACCCGGAAATAAAAAGAGTATCAAAAGAAGGCATACGGGATTACTACCACACCCGGCATAATCACTGCTGGACATCTCCGATTTACAGGGAAAAGGCTAAAATAATTATATCAAAGCTCGCAGAACGTTATAAAGAGCATCCTGCCTTGAAAGGATGGCATATATCGAATGAATACAATGGACAATGCTATTGTGACCTCTGTCTTAAATCATGGCAAAATTGGTTAAAAAATAAGTACAAGACAATAGAAAAATTTAATGATGCTATGTGGACTAATTTTTGGAGTCACGGCTATAACGATTGGTCTCAAGTTGAGCCCCGTGATTATGTCGATGGCATTCGGCTCGACTGGCTCAGGTTTTCTACTTGGCAATTATGCGACTTCATGAATTTTGAAAAGCAAATTATAAAATCAATTACCCCGGATATCCCGGTAACAACGAACTTTATGGGATTCTTTCCTACTATTGACTATTGGAAAGTATCAGAACTTTGCGACTTCATAGCTGACGATTCATATCCTTCATGGTATGATCCTGAAGATAATTCAGAAACAGCCGCAAGAGTAGCTATGAAAAATGACATGTTACGTTCGCTAAAAAATGGAAAGCCATATATATACATGGAATCGAGCCCCTCTGCCACAAATTGGCAAAATTATCATAGGTTAAAAAGACCCAATGTACACAAGACTGAAATGCTTCAGGCAATAGCGCATGGCGCTGACGGCACCATGTATTTTCAATGGAGAAAAGGGAAAGGAGGATGCGAAAAATATCATGGGGCAGTGGTCGACCACGCGTGGAGTGAAAATACACGCGTTTTTAGAGAAGTCACGGAAATTTCCGAAATCCATCACAAAATTGAAGAGATTCTCGGTTCTAGCCAATCACCAGAAACTGCTATAATATGTGATTGGGAAGTAAAATGGGCAATAGAAACATCAAATATTTCACAAACTAATAAGGATTACTTTAACAACTGTCTTAAACACTATGAAATATTCTGGCAGAACGCAATTCCAACCGATGTAATTAATTCCAATTGTGACTTTAGTAAATATAAACTCATTGTCGCTCCAATGCTATATATGCTTAAACCACATCTTGTTGAACGACTTATAAAATTCACAGAAAATGGTGGTACTATAGTTTTAAGTCATTTATCTGGATATGTAGATGAATATAATCGTTGTTTTACTGGCGAAAAACCAGGCGACGGGCTCAGGAAATTACTCGGCTTTAGAAATGAAGAATTTGATGAACTCACCCCTAATGATAGTCAATCCATACAATTTTTGCCAAATAATCCCTTATTTATAAATGGAAAATTTAAGACATCAGGAATATGTGAAATAATTCATTGCGAAACAGCTAAACCGATAGCAAAATTTTCAGAACAATTTTATAAAACTTCACCTGCAGTAACTATTAATAAATGGGCTAAAGGAAGTGCCATTTATATCGCATGTAATCCTGAGGGAAAAGCCCTTGAAAAAATTTACCTATCCATAACAAAAAAATTGAACATCAATCCTATACTCGGAATAAAGATTCCAAAAGGAATAAGCATAGTTGAAAGAAAAGATGATAACAAATCATTCATCTTTCTTCTAAACTTTAAAAACAAAAAACAAAAAATTAAACTTGGCAGTCAAAATTACATAGATATGATAAATAATAAAAAAGTAAGAGGCTCTATTGAATTAGATCCTTTTGACTCAACTATATTGAAAAAACAACTTTAAAAGGAAAATCTATATTATGTATACTCTCTCCAATTTAACTATTCCACATGGGAAAATTGCAATACACTGGTTTGAACAAAACTCTTTCGCTATAAAGGGAAAAAGTGGAAAAATCATACTGATAGATCCATTTTTCCCGGAAAGTCGTCCTTCTGAGGTATATGTTTATCAGACATCTCCTGTCAATCCTAAAGATTTACAGGTAGATTTCGTTCTATTTACTCACGATCACCTCGACCACACACACGTTGAAACCGTAAAAAATATCTTTGCAACTTCTAAATTTGCGAAATTCGCAGGACCTCCTGAATCTATAAATAGAATTACATCAAAAGCAAATATTCCTGCTGAAAACTGTATCACAATAACCCCAAATAGTAAAATTGAATACCTTGACGTTAAAATATATTCATTTTATTCAAAACCTCCAGATGGTGATAAGAAAGCAAATATTCCTCCACCCGATACAACTCATCTTGGATATGTGATAAAAATCGATGAAAAAACACTGTATTTTACCGGAGACTGTATCAGAACTCTTGCCGACCACGATGAAATCCTGACCGCCATAAAAAAATTGAAACCACAAATAGGATTTGTAGTAACCCATCCAACGGAAGGAGAATTCCCATTTTTTGAAGACACAGTAAAACTGGCAGAAAAACTTAATTTAGAAACTATTGTTCCCGCGCATTACAGCTGTTTTGCAAAACGAAACTATGACCCTCTGAAATTTGCTGAATTCTTTAGAAATCACAAAACAAAAGCATTAATTATTCCGTATAATTCTCATGTACTGATATGAAGATTCAAAAAGAAATACCATTGCAGAGTCCAATTACAGACGATGAGGATATAAAGAAACTTAATATTGGAGATAAAGTTCTTCTCTCTGGAATCATCATTACAGGAAGAGACGCCTTTCATAAAAAACTCATATCAATGGATTCTAATCCTTCATTTCTCCCAGTTGGTTCAGCAATCTACCACTGTGGCCCTATTGCGAAATTCGCAGCCAACCACTCTATTCAGCTTTTAGCAGCAGGTCCCACCACATCATGGAGAATGGGGCTTTACGCACCTAAAATAATAGAGAAATTTAAAATCAAAATTTTCATTGGGAAAGGAGGGATGGGCGATAATTTTACCGAAGCTTGCAAAAAATATACTGCTATTTATCTAAGCTTTCCAGGTGGTTGTGCCCAATCTGCATGTCAGTATATTTCTAAAGTCAAAGGCTGTTACTTCTTAGAAGAATTTGGTCCCGCTGAGGCAGCTTATGAAATATATGTAAAAAATTTTCCGCTAATTGTTACAATAGATTCATATGGCCGCAGTCTTCATCGACAGGTAAAAGAAAATAGCACAAAACTAAATCAAAAAATAATCCACGATTAAAGCAATACTTCAACAATATGTTTTCCATTTCTCAAGTCAGGCAAGATATTTCCTCGTATGAATTGTCCGTCTAACTTGATTTTTTTGATTTTAGCACCTGTATTATTTATCCTAATAAGATATTCAGCACCTCTGAATTTTCTAATTAATTCTGCTTTTTTCATCGTTTCAGGCAAACAGGGATCTATAATCAAGCCCGAATAGCTTCTTCTCGCACCCAATATCCATTCTACAAGTAAAATAGTAAACCATGCGGCAGTTCCCGTCCTCCATGGATAACCAGCAAATCCATAACAATGTTTTGTAAGTGCATACATATTAGTGAATGAAAATGGTTCACAGGCGGATTGGCTTACAGGGTTTTGAGGATTATCAGGGGCAATTTTTACAAAAGTCCTCCACGCATCGTTTCCCCTTCTTAGAAGACAATCTGCAAGACCTTTAAATCCTGCTGCATGATTATAACAACCGCCATTTTCTGCGAAACCAGGCATTGAGTTTGACATTCTTCCGACACGCGGATCATATTTGGAAAAACCGGGAGCACAGATTCTAAAACCAATCTCGCATTCGAGATATTTCTTCACACTATCCATACAAATCTTTGCTCTTTCCCCATCAGCGGTTTGCGAAATTACCGCCCAGCTTTGTGTATTTAAGAAAATTTTCCCTTCTTTATTTTCTGAAGACCCAATTCTATATCCATCCTCGCAGATCGTCCTTACATACCATTTGCCATCCCAGGCATCTTTATTGAGTTTTGCCTTAAAATCCTGATATATCTGAGATGCTTCTACAGCGATGCTTTTTTCTCCAAGTAAACTGGCTATTTCTTGAAGCTCAAGCAAGCCATAACATAACTGTTGAGTTACCATTATACTTTCACGATCTCCTGCCTCTTTTGTAGCTTCAAGACCATCATTCCAATCAGCGTGATGCTGACGACAGAACCCATGTTTTCCAGTATCACTCGCCAAATATCTCATTGTTCTTAACATATGTTCCCAAACTGTCCCTTTTTCATTACTTTCAAAAAATGGAACTACTTTCTCAAGAAGAGAAAAATCTCCAGTTTCCTTTATCAAGGCTGGAACCGCAAACAAAATCCATGCCGGTTTATCTGAGTATTGCAGGCGATTTAATGGGCGAAAACTATGGGGAACTCTTCCATCAGGATACTGTGAAGATAGGGCTCTGAGAAAATTGTTTATCGCATCGTCAGGATCACTCATCACAAGTGCGGCATCCACTTGAAGATTATCCCTGAAGCCACTTTTATTTATCAGATACGAATAGAGCTGTTTTTTTACAAATATATTGATTAGAGCATCATAGTTTTTATTTCCCGTTCTTACAGTATAAGAGCGAGATCGTATTCTTTCTCTTTTTTCTTGTTCTGCACATAATTCATCAATTTTTTTCTCTGTAAGAGTATTCCGTATTTTCCTTATTTCTGTTATCGAAGCAGCCTGCCCAATAACATAATCAATGCGCCTTGATGAACCCGCTGCTATATCTATCTTTGTCTGCACAGCTGCAGCACAATCAGGCCCATACCACCCTTTATTCTGACAATCGTAGCCGAATAAAATCTTCGGGGTCCCAACCGCAAATTCACTCCTTAAAAACTGGTCCCTGTAACCATCAGCTGCATAAAAATTCTTTAATGCTATCATAAAACCTTTAAAACGATTCGTAGGAGCAAAACGATTTCTGTTAGTAATAAAAACACCCCCTAATTCAGGAATAACTTCTGAATAATTATCTCTCCCAATATATCTTCCTTCTTTATCACAACCATCAAGAGGAAAAAGTGCATAAGCAAATACAGAAATTTTCAATTTTTTTCTGGAAATATTTCTCAAATAAAGCGTCCAGATTTCAACAGGTAAAACTGATGGAACAAAAACTCTCTGTATCAACTCAATTTTTCTGTATTTTGCATATAAAACTGTCTTTTCCGGATAATATCTACAATATTTTTTAACAGGTATTTCTATGCCGGGATTTCCTCCGGGGCAATAAACTTTGTTAGTAGAATCATCTCTTACATAAATGAACTTTGAATCCCATGTAGTTAGATTACAGGTTGTACCATCTTCATCACGAATCCTCGTTGGTCCATCTCCTATATTACTAACTTCACAGTAAACTTCCCTATCCCCAATCCGATTGTAATGAATATTTCTCCATTTTCGTGGTGGTTCATTTACCAGTTCAAAACAACTTTCTTCCTCAATAAATTTCCCGTATTTCGATATACTACTCATTTCTTTCCTATTTTTTTTATTTGATTAGATAATTTGCTGAATTAAATTACGGGATATTTTTTTTATTTCAAATGTTAATTTATTATGGGACAGAAAGGAAAAAGAGTATGGCTTATTAGGCACGCTGAAAGCCAGGCCCAGACAAATGAATTTATTGGGATTGATGCTCCTCTCAGCAAGTTGGGCACACTTCAGGCCGAACAATTAAAATTACCACTAAGTGGAATCAAATTTGATGCAATTTTTCTAAGTCCACTAAAACGAGCAAGACAAACATATGAGTACTCCGGAATTGATGCTGAAAAGGTATTCTTCGATTCCAGATTAATAGAAGATATGCCACAAGGAGCTTATCAGGCAATTCTCCCATATGAAGAATTGCCCGCATATGGTATTCCAGATAATCAAAATGCATGGAATATAAAAACAGAAGAGAGGGCAAGATCTTTTATTTCCACATTGTACTCAACAGAATACAAAAGAATACTTGTTATATCTCATTCAGCTTTTTTCAGTATTTTTTTAAAAGAATTGATAGAATATAAAAGTTCTGAGAAAAATTTTTACCTTGGCACAAATAATTGCGGTATATCTTCTATTCTTTTCCCATCAGAAGAAACGCCAATTCTTACTATACTATTCTGGAACGATATTTCACACGTAAGAAATCTCCTCGGCTATGATCCAATGAAATATTAACCCCCAAAATTAAGAATTTAGCCCCGAAGTTTTATCTCGGATTTTATCAGAAAATCAAGCTCTTAATTAGATGCATTTTAGATTCGAATTATAAAATTTACCCATGCTAAATTAATGATTGCATTATCCCAAAAAAGCAGTTGGGCACATTTGCCGTAAATAACAGGCAGCGAGACGAAGCTGTAGTAACTAGTAGTCGAGGCTAATAATGAGGAATATACCTGTATTTTACATCTACTATTATCTACAGTTTTCTTGTATTAATACAACAAATTGATTATAAGAATCTTATTTAAAAATTAGTTATTTTTTCCTGGAATTTAATCTTTTTTAAAAAGTTATTCTTTTTTAATGATTTATAAAAAAAATACAATATATTGTATATTTTTTATTTGAAACCACAATTAGATGTGTTAAAGTTCAATATAGCTTCGAGGTATAGCCACCCATCCTTGAGGCAATTAAAAAAGATTTTCATCCAAAAAATAATGGAGGAAGCATTCTATGTCTTTGAAGGCGCCTTTTAGCAGGATAAAGAAAAGAGATGGGCGGATTGTTGAATTCAATCCTGAGAGAATAACCATAGCGGCCGGAAAGGCATTGAAGGCTGCAGGGACTTTTAATGAAAAACTTGCTCTTACGATATGCAGAGATGTCTTAAAAGCTCTTTCTGATCTTCACGTTGATAATGATGTTCCTGATATCGAATTAGTTCAGGACTTAGTAGAATCTGCATTTATAAAGAGGGGTTTAACAAAAGCGGCAAAGTCTTATATTCTCTATCGTGCTCAAAGGGAAAAAGTTAGAGAAGGCAAGAAGCTGATGATGGATGTTCAGGATCTTGTTTCCTCTTATATAGACCAAAATGACTGGCGCGTGAATGAAAATTCAAATGCCGGTTATTCTTATGCAAGTTTGCTTAATCATGTGAGTGGATCTGTTATTGCTCAGTACACTCTCGCAAATATTTATCCAAAGGAAATTGCAGAAGCTCATCGCAATGGAGATTTTCACCTCCACGATTTATCCTGTGGAATTGTAGGATATTGCGCTGGATGGAGTTTAAGGCAACTTCTTATGGAGGGATTTAAAGGGTGTGAAGGACGAGCGAGTGCGGCGCCAGCTAAACATTTCGACACTGCTCTTGGACAAATAGTAAATTTCATGTGCACTCTTCAGACGGAATGGGCAGGAGCTCAAGCTTTTAGTTCATTTGATACTATGCTTGCTCCCTTTATCAGGGAAGATAAATTGGAATATAATGAGATTAAGCAGAATATTCAGCAGTTTATTTTTGGTTTGAATATAGCCAGCAGGTGGGGCCAAACTCCATTCACAAATCTTACCTTTGATTGGGTTATACCGGAGGATTTAAGAAATACTCCAATAATCCATGGTGGCAAGATACATGAAGATAAATTTTATGGTGATTATCAGGAAGAGGTAAATTTAATTAACAGAGCATTTTTAGAAGTGATGGCTCAGGGAGATAAAGACGGCAGAGTTTTTACTTTTCCAATTCCGACATATAATATTACGAATGATTTCGATTGGGATAGTGATAACGCAAAACTCCTATTCAAAGTGACGGGCAAATATGGAATTCCTTATTTTCAGAATTTTATAAAAAGCTCATTAAAACCTGGCGATGTAAGAAGTATGTGTTGTAGACTCCAGATGGATATTCGCGAACTTCGCAATAAAACTGGTGGGCTTTTTGGCGCTGGAGAACAAACTGGATCCATAGGTGTGGTTACAATCAACATGCCACGAATAGGTTATCTTGCAAAAACAGAAAATGAATTTTTTGCAAGACTCACAAATTTAATGGATCTCGCAAAAGAATCACTTGAAATAAAAAGAAAAATTGTCCAACGACACCTCGACAGCAATCTACTACCATATACAAAAAATTATCTTGGAACTTTAAAAAATCACTTCAGCACAATTGGTCTTGTCGGATTAAATGAAGCTTGCCTTAACTTTATAGGTTGTTCTATAGCTGATCCGGAAGGACAGGCATTTGGTTTAAAAGTTCTCGATTGTATGCGTGAGAGAATATCAGAATTTCAAGCAGAAACGGGGCATATTTATAACCTCGAAGCCACACCTGCAGAGGGAACAAGTTACAGACTCGCAAGGATTGATAAGTATAAATTTCCTGAGATAATTTGTGCAGGAGATAAAGATCCTTACTATACTAATTCATCTCAATTGCCGGTTGGTTATACTGACGACATTTTCCATGCCCTTGATCTTCAAGAGGAATTGCAGGCTAAATATACTGGAGGAACGGTTTTTCATTGCTTCATAGGTGAAAAGATTGATGATGAAAGACAAACTGCTGCGCTTGTACGGAAAATTGCTGAAAATTACAGGATACCCTATTTCACTATTACACCAACATTTAGTGTATGTCCGGTACACGGTTATATCTCCGGGGAACATCATGAATGTCCTTTTGATACTGAACAATTAGAACCCAAGCTCAAAATGGTGTCAGCTGGTTAAGTTTTTATAAAAATTAACAAATAATAAAATTTTGCTTTATCTGTTTCAAAAGCCACCCATGAATCAGATAAAGTTGAATAAGAAAAAAAGGAGATGAAAATGGCAAAATGCGGAATGAAAACTGAAGTTTATACAAGGGTTTGTGGTTATCACAGGCCAGTAAGGAATTGGAATCGCGGAAAACAAGAGGAATTTAAAGAAAGAAAAACATATAATCCTGATTTTCAGAAAAAAACAGAAAAAATAGCTTAGTCTATTGTATAAAAATGGCCCTGTGTGAAATATGAAAGTTTTTTATACAGGGCTTAATTTTTGATTATGATTATAAAGGGTTTTGACAAATTTTCACTTATAGATTATCCTGGAAAAATCGCTGCTATTGTTTTTACTGCAGGTTGTAATTTCAGGTGCCCTTATTGTCATAATCCTCATCTCGTTTTTGAATCTTCAGCTCAACCGAGACTTTCAGAAAAAGCTATACTAAGCTTCTTAGAAGAAAGGAGAGGTAAGATTGACGGAATTGTGATTAGTGGAGGAGAACCGACCCTACAAAAGAATTTACCTCTTTTTTTAGAAAAAATTAAAACAATGGGATATCTCACTAAAGTTGATACAAATGCCTCAAATCCTGAAAAATTAAAAACTTTAGTGAATCACGGATTAGTTGATAGTTTTGGAATTGACTACAAAGCTCCAAAATATAAATACAAAGAACTTAGTGGTAGTGAGGACAACGATATTGTGGAAAAAATTTGGAAAAGCATAACAATCGCACTTGAAAGTGGAAAACTTGCTGAAGTAAAAACGACTATCCACAAAAGATTACTTTCATTTGACGATTTAAGAAAGATAAGAAATGAACTTGATGAACTTGGTGTAAGAGATTGGATTCTTCAACAGTTTCATAAAACAGAAATGATAGATAACTCTCTTTGTGAAGAAGAAAGTTATACGGATTTTGAACTTGCGAATTTCGCTAAAAAAATGCATCTTACTCGTGTGCGAGGTGTAAAAGGATTGTTTTTTGAAATATAACCATCATTAATGAGTCTCAAAAATTGACTTTTATTTTTTCTGCTTGAATTTCTCTATTAAAATGTTATCATTTAAGATTATTGTAGAATCAATATACAAATATTAAGGATTAAGGAGGAAAATTATGAAATTCGTTAGGTTATTGTTTTTTGTATTTATCACTTTTCTCTCATTTTCTCTATTCGCTCATTTGTGTAATGACGTATTTGAGCAGGCAAAAGATGATCTTGCCGTAAAAGTCGATATAAGAGATGGACAACTGAGAATTAATAAAGAAGCAACCTTTAGGGTTTATTTGATGAATACAATGGACCGGGACATAGCAGACATAAATCTAAAAGTAGAATCAGATGCTTTTGATTCAATCGTTTCTCCATCAAAAAGCTGGAAAAAATTTCCCGTATTGAGAACCACCAGAAAAGGTGGACAAAAGGAATATTTTGAAGTGACTTTGAAGCGTAAACCTAACTTACCTGATGGCAAATACAAAATTAATCTCACACTTTTCAACGGACGTGATGCCTCTATGGTATTTAAGACGCTTGACATCGAAGAAGCTGCGGACATTCAAAAGTTGCCCGAAGCTCAAAAATTGACTATTGACGGAACCATAAAGAAAGAAGAATGGGAAAATTCTATTCTTCTATCAAATTTTTATAACTATGAGAAAAAAGGAAAATATTTCTTTTCTACGATTCTAAAAAATCAACCAAGAATTCGTTTAATGGCTGATAAAACGAATCTCTATATAGCAGCAAAACTTGAAGAAGGACAAAATAATATAGAATTACTTATTACTAACAAACGAGATGAAAAAGCAAAAACTCTCAATATTGATTTACTTAAGGGAAAAGTAGAAGGAATTCAAGGTGCTATAGTTAAGTCTTCAATTGATGGTTCAGAAATAAAAATTCCACTCACTTCACTTCTTGGAATGAAAAATAACTCTTTTTTCATTAATATGATAATTAAGAAAGAAAATCAAATTTCATATTGGAGAGGAAATTCTTTTTCTTTTCAAGATCCTTTAGTTTTTGCAGAGCTCACAAGGTAGGGAGAATTCCCATCTCTTTTTTTCTTGTGTTCAATCTATGTGAAAGACTTCGGTTAATTTTTTTGCTTTAGGACTGTTATCAGGGTTACACTCCATTAAATCTTTCATATATTCCCACCATTTTTTGCAGATTTCGGTATTTGCTATACTATTCCAGCGCTCTATATCTTCAACTTCAACGTAAGCAAACAATTCATTCGTCTTGTCATTCAAAAAGATTGAATAATTATGAACGCCATGGTCTTTGAGTGTTTTTTCAAGTTCCTTCCAGATAGGGTTATGCCTTTTTATATATTCTTCTTTACTGTCTTTTTTTAGTTTAAAAATGTGAGCTAATCTAATCATAAAATTAACCTCTTACAATTTCTGTTCCTATACCTTTATCAGTAAAAATTTCAAGTAGTAGTGAGTGCTGGATTCTGCCATCAATCATATGGATTTTATTAGTACCAGCTTTTAGTGCTTCAATAGCGCTCTCAACTTTTGGAATCATTCCTCCTGAGATAATTTTCCTTTTTATAAGATCATTGATTTCAGACTCTTTAATAGTGGATATTACTGTACTTTCGTCCTTGGGGTCAAGAAGAATTCCTGGTACATCACTTATAAAAACAAGTTTCCTGGCTTTTAAGGCTTTTGCAATATGACATGCGGCAATATCTGCATTAATGTTATAGATATTTTTTTTACTATCACACGCAAGAGGGGGTATAACAGGTAATAATCCTTGTTTGATAGCTCGTAAAATTGGTTTTGTATTTACGCTGATTATCTCTCCGACGAATCCAATATCTATTTTTTTTCCTGTTTCTGAGCATATTGTATATTTTTTTTTCGCTTTCAGGAACGACTTTCCCGATATAGGATGCGCCTTTCCTCCAAACTTCTTGGCTTTTTGTACTATTTCAGAATTTATTAGGTTATGTAAGACATCATCAACCACCTCTATTGTCTTTTCACAAGTATATCTAAGTCCATTTATAAATTTGGTTTCAAGTCCGACTTCATTCATTTTGGCTGTAATTGCCTTTCCTCCGCCGTGAACAATTATTGGTTTCATGCCTACCGTTTCCATAAAAACAATATCGCGAATAGTCATTTGCATCAAATCATCATTTTCCATCACACTACCACCCAATTTTATAACTATTTTTTCACCTTTAAATCTCTGAATATACGGCAATGCCTCAATCAAAACAGATGCTTTATTGATAATTTCTTTCATAATTTTCGCCAACCTTTTTTTATGTTCTGTAATCTGCATTAATTTTTACATAATCATAAGATAAATCACTAGTCCAGATGGTACAATTTTTTTTCCCTGCGCCAAGCCTTATTTTTATTACAAATTCCTTCTTTGCCACTTCTTCAGCCAATTCTTTCTCTGGAATTTCTTCTGGCTTGCCTTTTTTTATTACAAATTTATCATTATATAACAGATCTACTTTCTCTGGAGAAAATTCTGCACCTGAATATCCTGCTGCGGCCAAAATTCGTCCCCAATTTGGATCTCCGCCAAACCATGCTGTTTTACATAACATTGAGTTAGCTATTGCTCTTGCACATTTTTCAGCATCTTCTCTATTTGCCGCATTTTCTACAATAACAGTTACAAATTTTGTAACTCCTTCTCCATCAAGCACTATACTTTTTGCCATTTTTTCCATTAATAGCCTGAGAGCTTCTGCAAAATTTGCAGCATCAGGAGAATTTTCATTTATTAGCTTATTAGTTGCCGCACCATTGCAAAACATAATTACCGTATCATTTGTGCTCATATCATTATCAACAGTTATTTTATTAAAGGTTGACTGGATACATTCATCAAATACTTTTCGCAAAAAGTTTTTTTCTACAAGAGCATCACAAGAGATAAATGAAAGCATGGTTGCATGCGGAAATGTCTGCATTTTTGGAGAAATCATCCCTGAACCTTTTGTCATAGAGCCAATGAATATCTCTTTTCCATCGAATGTTTTAAAAACAATAGCAGCTTCTTTTTTTACAAGATCCGTAGTCATTATTGCTTCGGCAGCGTCTGAAGCATTTTTTGCAGAAAGATTTTTTGCAATAATGTCAATTCCCTTCTTAATTTTTTGCATTGGGAGCTGGACACCTATTCTCCCAGTTGAACATACCAAAACTTCTGCACTTTTTACTGAAAGGGCTTTTGCCGCATAAACAGATGTTTCTCTGGCATTTTTTATTCCTTCTTTTCCAGTACAGGCATTTGCATTGCCACTATTTATAACAATAGCTCTGAAGCAATCAGTTTTCTTTAATTTTTCCTTGCACAATTCAACAGGGGCTGCACTAAATTTATTGCTTGTAAATGCTGCTGCTGCAATAGCTGGTTTTTCGCTATACAATATGCAGAGGTCTTTTTTTTGGTTCTTTTTTAGTCCGCAACTTACAGCTGAAGCCGCAAAGTATCTTGGAGTACAGATATTTCCTGATTCTATAAACTTCATTTTTTACTCCTTCTTATAAACTGCTTTTACCGTCAGAGAAATCCCTCCCCTTGGGCGAAAAATACCTATAACTTCAAGGTATTTCGGATTTGCTATGGCTATAATTTTATCTCTGATTATATTTACCACATCTTCGTGAAAGGTATTATAATTCCTGAATGATTGTAGGAATAATTTTAATGACTTACTTTCGATGCATTTCTGGTGTGGAATGTAAGTTATTTTTATCATGCCGAAATCGGGTTGTCCTGTAACTGGGCAGAGAGAAGTAAACTCCGGACACTCAAAAATGACTTCATAATCTCTATCAGGAAATTTATTTTCAAAACATTCGATGAGAGCCTTATTCGGCGTATTAGCCGCTTTTACTCCTGATTTTCCGAGTAAAGAAATTCCATTTATTTTTTTTTTCATTTTTTCAATTTTATGTTTTTTTTAAAAAAAAATAAATTTTGCTCTTGAACTGTTAATTTCAAGTGTTAATTTACAAAACAACATAAAATTTAAAAGTCAAAAAGTTATAAGGGGTTGATTTATGAGAAAGAATCTAAAGTTTCTGTGTGTCATTGCAGTCTTTATGCTCATTTCAACTATCAATCTGCATGCAGGAGATCCTTTCCGAAAGCTTGGCAGAGGAATTGTAAATGCAGGGTTCGGAGCACTGGAAATTCCCATCAAGATCTACGATGTAAACAAAGAGGAAGGGGGACTTGCTGCTGTCACTTATGGAACATTGAAAGGCATCGGATTTTTCATAGCCAGAGAGGTCGTTGGAGTAATAGAAATTGCTACATTCCCAATTCCATTACCAGGGGCTACCGATAGTCCAAATGAATCAGGCTGGGGATACGGCCCATGGATGCAACCTGAATTTGTTGTAGGGCCTGAGCACGATATTTACAATATTGTGTACCAAGATCTCCCGGTAGACTGATTTCGTTAATTAGTTTGTAGGCAATCAACCCCGCTTAATAGGCGGGGTTTTTTTTAATTCTAAGAAGCTAAAGGAGAAAAAGTGAGTATCGTTTTGAACAGTAAAGTAAAAGTTCTCGATTGCACTATTCGCGATGGAGGACTGATTAATAAATGGCAGTTTCCTGAAGAACTGGTGAAATCTGTTTATCATTCTCTTACAAAAGCCGGTATTGATTATATGGAAATCGGTTATAGGGCTTCAGAAAAATTATTTGACCCAAAAGAATATGGGAAATGGAGATTCAGTAAAGATGACACTATAAAAGAAGTTATAGGAGATCAAATTCCAGATAAGATGAAAATAGGTGTCATGGTGGATATAGGACGAGTTGAAACTGATGATTTGCTCCCTAAAGATCAAGCCATAATTGATTTCGTAAGAGTTGCTACTTATGTGAAAGATACTGCAAAAGCTGTTGAAACGGCAAATATCGTAGAACAAAAAGGTTATCAATCATTCATAAATATTATGGCAATTTCCACTGTCAATGAACACGATCTTATAAAAGCTCTCGAGCAAATAGAAAAAGAAACAAACGTTATTGCTGTGACCGTTGTTGACAGTTATGGATCTTTATATCCAGATGATGTAAAATATCTGGTTGAGTTGTTTCGTTCAGTCTTGAAGGAAAAACAGGTTGGATTTCACGGACATAATAATCAACAACTTGGATTTGCTAATACAATTCAGGCTATTCAGTCTGGAGCTACTTTCTGCGATGCAACAATAAATGGAATAGGCAGAGGAGCTGGAAATTGTCCAATAGAATTGCTTCTATCGTGGCTTAAAAATCCAAAATATAATATTGAACCTATTCTCCAGGTAATACAGGATCATTTTGTAAAACTCGCAGAGAGCGGAGTTGAATGGGGCTATATAATTCCTTATATGATTACAGGTATTTTGAATGAACATCCAAGAACAGCAATTGCTTTGCGGGATTCAGAGCAAAGAGATCACTATGCTGATTTTTATAGAAAGTTAACCACCCCAGAGTGTTTTAAATAATATAATAGAAGTTTGAATAAATTTTTTTACCAGCCTGGCGTAACTCTTGGATAATCAGGTTGTTCCTGTTTGACTACTTTTTCTGCTCTCCGGCAAATACTCCCAGGAACTATATTTCCTGTTGATGTAAGAATTCTTGCTTTTGAGAATTTTTGCAAGACATCTGTTATTTCTATTTCGGCAATTTTTGCCTCCGCTGCACCAAGGAATTCCCCAGTATCTGGATCTTTAACTATTTCCCCAACTTCATATACATAGAGAATATCACCTTTGTTTAATCCTGAGCCATCTCCTCTGTTGAGCATTAATTCAAGTCCTGACACTGAAGCGACTTTTATTGGGTAAATCCCCTCAAGCACATAATTTGACGCCTTTACAGCAGCTGATTCAAAGAATTTATCCTGGAAATCGCCTATAGTCATTTCTTTTCTATCTGAAAAAGGTATATTTTTGCTATTTAATTTTTCTGTTATACTATGAGCACAAACAATTTTTCCAGATTTTGTCTCTACAACTCTGAAGTGAACTTTAAGTGTTCCTATAATATAGGTGCGTTGTTCACCTGTTATTTGAATATTTTTTTGTTCTGCCTGATATTCAAGTCTGTCTATATACCCAACAACAAGGTAATCTGCTACAAGAAGTTTGCCTATCCTTTCTGCTTCTCCAGGTTTTGCGTAGTCAGATTCTGTAAGATTATTTTCGTTCATGATTTTTACTATGTTAGCTCTCTCAAGTACATCAAACTTTCTGGATTTCACAAGATTCTGCATCAATTGGTCTGAAAAAGTAGTTTCAATCACAGTTGGTTGTATTATGGTGTCGCCAAAACGGATTTCAAGTCTCTGATCAATGATAAACGGCATAACAGCAAGCGTAGGACGTTCTGCTGTTTTTACATAAGATAATGCAAACCCAAATAATAACACAATTGCGAAGATTTTTTTCATGATTAATACCTCCATTTATTTTATCACTTGTATTGCAATATAAATCTGAAAAGATGATAAATCAAGAAAAAAAAAGCAGAATAGTAAAACTATAAAGGGGAGGAGAATAGTTTACTATTCTGCTATAGAGGGGGAGATTATCCTATTGCATCATTTCCAGTTTCTCCTGTTCTGATCCTTATACATTCCTCCAAATTTGTAATGAATATCTTTCCATCACCTATTTTTCCTGTTCTTGCACCTTTTATTATAGCATCAATTGTTTTTTGCACAAAATTATCATTTACCGCAATATCAAGGCGAATCTTTTTTAAAAGGTTTACCTCGGTTACAGCTCCACGATAATGTTCTTCAAATCCCATTTGTTGTCCGCATCCTATCACATTGCTGACAGTCATTTTATGGACTTCTGCCTCGAAAAGAGCTGCTTTTACATCAGGTAATTTTTCCGGTTGAATTATTGCTGTTACAATTTTCATTTTTTTCTCCTATTTTAATTTATTACTTTGTTAAAAAACCCTGGAAATCTGGATATGCTTCCATAGCATGTTCGCCAATATCCAGACCACGTATCTCTTCTTCTCTACTTACCCTTAAGCCCATAACTACCTTTATAATGCCAAAGATTATTATGGCCGATATCACACAAACAAAACCATAAGCTAGCACACCAATCAGCTGAGTAATGAAACTTTTACCTTCTCCCCATATTCCAACAGCCAATGTGCCCCATATTCCACAAACGAGATGAACAGAGGTCGCACCAACAGGATCATCTATTTTCATCTTGTCGATATTCAATACTGATAATACAACGAGAACCCCCGCCACTAAACCAATAATTACTGAGGCAGAAACTGAGACGACATCTGCCCCTGCTGTTATACCAACAAGCCCAGCAAGTACTCCATTCAATACCATCGTTAAGTCAGGTTTTTTTTGAACTATCCATGAAGTTAACATTGACCCAATTGCCCCAGCAGCAGCAGCAAGACATGTTGTAACCAGCACATATGATACCGGACCTGGATCAGCAGATAATACTGAGCCTCCATTAAATCCAAACCAACCAAGCCATAGTAAAAAAACACCAATCGTTACAAGTGGAAGACTGTGCCCCATTATTGGTTTTATTCCACCATTAACATATTTCCCGATACGCGGTCCTACCATAATAGCACCAACAAGAGCTGCCCAGCCTCCAACAGAGTGGACAAGCGTAGAACCAGCAAAATCATGAAATCCCATATCATTAAGCCATCCCCCACCCCATTTCCATGACCCTACAAGCGGATAAATTAGAGCAACATAAATTGTTGAAAACAACAAAAAACTGCCAAGCTTTATTCTTTCACATACTGCTCCAGATACAATCGTAGCCGCTGTGGCAGCAAACATCGCCTGAAATAAAAAGTCCGTCCAATAAGTATAACCGGGATTATAAGCACTTGTCACACCCTTTGCATCTGTTCCTATACCAAATCCACCAAAGCCCAAAAATTTCCCAACTAGCCATGAATCCCCCGGATACATAAGATTAAACCCAATTATCGCATAAGTCAAAAGACCTATTGCTGGAATCAAAGTATTCTTAAAAAGGATATTTGTGCAGTTTTTTGAACGACACAATCCCGCTTCAACGGTGGCAAAACCTAAGTGCATTATAAAAACAAGGAAAGTAGCAACCATCATCCATGTGTTGCTTATAGTGAAAGCCTCAGCACCTATTGCAGCAGATGAAGATTCTCCACCTGCAACAACGGTTTCAGAAACATTCACATTAATAGTTTCACCTGCTGGCATCTTGAGTGGAGAACCATCATCCGCATTGAGATTTACAAGCAGACTATACATCGCCCCCAAAATAAAAATTGCAGACATTAGAAATCTGCGATGTCGACACATTCTTTCTTTCATTTTTTTACTCCTTTTGCTGTTGTTTTATTATTTTTATTACCTTTTATGATTATTTTCGATTTAGCATTTGATGTGCCAATAATAACAATATTAAAATATAAATTATTTACTTACAATATCTTATAAATATTTTATTAATTAAATTCTTTGTTTTTTTTTATAACAAAAATGTAATTTTTATAAAAATAAAAACAAAAAAGTAATACAACAGTCTTGATTATAATACATATTTGTAATAAAAATCTACTTAGGCTTCACTGAAAAATTCAAAAAATATTATATAATCATTTGACAAGTAAGT
>ERZ795060.2269-NODE-2269-length-19945-cov-7.557969_pt1 | contig 19945 bp, 16 predicted proteins | sample MGYA00375144_ERZ795060 | MGnify/ENA primary metagenome ERZ795060 (study PRJEB30189, sample SAMN05720157) | activated sludge metagenome | isolation source: anaerobic digester from wastewater treatment plant | place: Japan | collected 2015-05-15 ...
GTTAGGAGTTGAGTGTCTGCCAGGTAGTTTGATAGAGGCGATAGAGGTAGCGGAAAGAAGTAGTTTACTCAGAGAGACACTTGGTGAACATATATTCACAAACCTCATCGCAGCAAAGAAGATAGAGTGGGACGAATACAGAAAACGGGTACATGAGTACGAAATAAATACTTATCTACCGATTTTATAAAATATAGCGGAATTTGGGTTCCGCACCCCTCACCCCGAATCTGCTGCATTGTTTGCAGTAGAGGACGGGTGGGGGGAGAGGTAAAAAATGGAATACGACCAGTTAAGAAAGTTAGAAAAGAATGCGCATATACCTTCAGGGTGTGGTATATCTGGTATCGTAAATAGAAAGGGTAATCTCTTCTCTGGTGAAAAAATAATTACTTCTATATGCTTAATGACAGAGAGAGGTAACGGACTGGGCGCTGGATACGCTGGTTATGGTATCTACCCTGAATTTAAGGAAAGTTGGTGTTTCCATATTATGTATGATGATATTAGAGTAAAAGAGACGGTAGAAGCATTTTTGGAAAATAGATTTGATATTGTAAATGAAGAACCCATACCTGTTAAAAATGTAAAAACATTGAAATATATTCCCCTATTACACAGATATTTCGTAGATATTAAGAATGGTAGGAAAGAGGATTTATATAGCCAGCAGGAATATATACTGAGTACCGTAATGAATATAAACAAAAACTTTGACGGTGCCTGTGTATTTTCTTCAGGTAAAAATATGGGAATATTCAAGGGAGTTGGAAATCCTGAAGAGATAGGGGAATTCTATAAGATATATGATTATAAGGGATATATATGGACAGCACATAACAGGTTTCCTACAAATACCGTTGGATGGTGGGGTGGAGCGCACCCTTTTGGTATACTTGACTGGTCTGTCGTACATAATGGAGAGATATCTTCCTATGGTATAAACAGACGATATCTCGAAAATGCAGGATATTATTGCACCCTTTTCACAGATACCGAAGTAATAACATACCTTTTTGACCTGTTAAACAGAAAGCACAAACTGGACTTTGAAGTTATTGGAGATATCCTTGCTGCTCCTTTCTGGGATAGTATAGATATTGAACAGGATATGGAGAATAAGGATTTCTGGAAGACATTGAGAATTATATACTCTTCTGCTCTTGTGAATGGTCCTTTTGCAATAATTGTTGCTAATTCTAATACCATTATAGGATTGAATGACCGGCTTAAGTTAAGACCTCTGGTATCTGCAGAAAAAGGTGATTTTGTCTATCTTGCTTCTGAAGAATCTGCTATCCGATGTATATGCAGGAATCCTGAAAGGGTGTGGATGCCTGATGCAGGAGAACCTGTAATAGTAAATGTAAAGAGAGATAGGAAGGGAAAAGATGGCTAAAGCAAAGAATATAGCAGAGTTTATTATAGAGAGAGATGAAAAGAAGTGTATAAAGTGCCAGGCGTGTGTCAGGGTGTGTTCTAATGATGTCCATAATTATGATGAAGAGACGGAAGAGATTCTGTCAGATAATATAAAATGCGTTGGCTGTCATTTCTGTGAGGATATATGTCCTACAGGTGCACTTACTATACGGAGAAACCTTTCGGAAACAAAAGAGAACGCTCACTGGACAAGGGACTACATATATAAGGTGGTTAAACAGGCATCAACAGGCGGAATACTTCTAACAGGAATGGGAAATGACAGACCATACAAAAATTATTTTGAACACATAGTACTCAATGCGGCACAGGTTACAAATCCTTCCATAGACCCGTTAAGAGAGCCGATGGAACTTAAGACATTTATTGGAAGGAAGCCGGACAGGATTATATATGATAAAACGAGAGGAAAATATATTTTAAAGGAAAGGGTTACAAATCTACTTGAACTGGAACTTCCTGTGATGTTCTCTGCAATGAGTTTTGGTTCAATATCTCTTAATGCCTGTAAGTCCCTTGCAAAGGCAGCAAGTGCCTCAGGAGTATACTGGAATACAGGAGAGGGGGGACTGCACAAAGACCTTTATCCTTATGCTGATAGGGCTATTGTTCAGATAGCAAGTGGCAGATTTGGAGTTAATGTGGAGTATTTAGAAAAAGCGGCTGCTGTAGAGATAAAGATAGGACAGGGTGCGAAACCGGGAATAGGTGGACATCTACCTGGAGAAAAGGTTTCAGAGGAGATTTCTCTTACCAGAATGATTCCAGAAGGGAGTGATGCGATAAGCCCGGCACCACACCATGATATATATTCCATAGAAGATTTGAGACAGTTAATCTTTGCTATAAAGGAAGCTACTTCTTACAGAAAACCAGTAGGAGTAAAAATAGCCGCTGTACATAATGTTGCTCCTATAGCAAGTGGTATCGTGAGGGCAGGGGCAGATTTTATAACTATTGATGGTATAAGAGGAGGAACAGGTGCTGCACCGGTCGCCATAAGGGATAATGTTGGTATTCCTATAGAGATTGCAGTTGCCGTAGTTGACCAGAGATTAAGAGAAGAAGGGATAAGGAACCAGGCGTCTATAATAGCAGCAGGTGGATTCAGAACCAGTGCAGATATAGTTAAAGCCATTGCACTTGGAGCAGATGCTGTATATATAGGAACTGCTGCTTTAATAGCATTAGGTTGCCATGTATGTCAGAAATGTTATACGGGAAAGTGCAACTGGGGAATTGCCACGCAGGACCCATACCTTACAAGGCGGCTCAATCCGGAAATAGGCGCAAAAAGGTTATCTAATCTTTTAAGGGCATGGGCTCTTGAAATAAAAGAGATGCTTGGAGGTATGGGAATAAATGCTATAGAGTCGTTAAGGGGAAACAGGGAACAATTAAGAGCTGTGGGACTTAACGAAGTAGAGTTAAATCTACTCGGAATAAAACACGCAGGGGAGGCATGGTGAAACCAAGAAGAATATTGATAAAAGAAGAGTACTGTATTGGGTGCAGGTTGTGTGAGGTGTATTGTATTACTCAGCATTCTCCTTCAAAGGACATAATAAGAACATATAAGGGGAGTGAGGTAAGGCCTGTATCAGGTATATATTTTGAGGAGAAAGGAAGTGTTTCTTTTGCAATTCAGTGCAGGCATTGTGACGAAGCGCCCTGTATAGAAAACTGTCTTACAGGGGCAATGTACAGGGATGAAAAGACAGGAAGGGTTTTACATAATAGAGACAAGTGTGTTGGATGCTGGATGTGTGTTATGAGTTGTCCTTTAGGGGTTATAAAGATAGATTATGAAAAGAAAAAAGTTGTTTCAAAGTGTGACCTGTGTATTGATAGAGAATTTCCTGCCTGTGTGGAGCACTGTCCCAATGAGGCAATACTTCTTGTTGACGAAAAAGGTGAAAGGGTGGAGAAAAAAAGTGGCTGAAAATATGGTAACAGAATATCTGATTATAGGGAATTCAGTAGCAGGGGTTAATTGTATTGCGGGTATAAGAGAGATGGATAGGGATGGTAGTATAGTGGTTATTTCTGATGAGGATGTATATAACTATTCCCGTCCACTTATATCTTATTATCTCGGCGGCAGGTTGGGGATAGATGCCCTTTCTTTCAAAAACGAGGACTTCTATAAAGATAACAGAGTAGAACTTATCCTCGGAACGAAGGCAGAAAGGTTGGATATAGACAGAAAGGAAGTTGTTACAAGCAAAGGAGTTATAAAATTTAATAAACTTCTGATAGCCACAGGTGGAAGACCGGTCATCCCTGCAATAGATGGTTATGCAGAAGATATAGAAGGGATTTTTACCTTTACGAATCTCTCTGATGCAAAGAGATTGGATGGATACATAAAAAGGAAAAACATTAAGAAAGGAGTTATTCTCGGAGGAGGTCTTATAGGACTTAAGTGTGCGGAGGGGCTTATAGAGAGAGGGATACAGGTTTCTATTGTGGAAATGTCTGATAGATTACTTTCAATGACACTTGATAAGGATGCATCTCTTTTTATAGAGGAAATGTTGAAGAATAAAAAACAGTGTGATGTTTTGACGAAAGAAACAGTGAACAGGATAATGTGTGATGGAAAGTTACTGTCAGGTGTAACTCTATCATCAGGTAAGAATATACATACGGAACTTCTTATAATTGCAGCAGGTGTGAGACCCGATATAACCCTCGTGAAAGATACTTTCATTAAATATAACAGAGGTATTCTTGTAGATGAACATATGAGAACCAGTGTTCCTTTTATTTATGCCGCTGGAGATGTGGCGGAAGGTAAGGATATGATTACAGGAAATAATTCTGTTATAGCAATCTGGCCAGTGGCAGCAAAACAGGGTAAAGTTGCAGGGATGAATATGGCAGGAAGCGATATTATTTATGATGGTTTATTTCCTATGAATGCTGTAGATATAGTTGGTGTCCCTGTAATTTCATTTGGCATTACAAACCCCTCTGAAACAGATGGATATGAGATAGTGAAGGAAAGAAGGGAGAATATATATAAAAAAATTGTCTTGAAAGATAACCGTATAGTCGGATGCATCTTCCTCGGGAGGATTGAAAGAAGTGGTATTTTCCAGGGACTTATCAAATACAAGATTGATGTCTCCCGGTTCAAAGATGAATTGCTCAGTGATGATTTTGGACTTTTAGTTCTTCCTGCGGAATACAGAAAGCATATGGTAAGAGGTGAGGGTATAGAGGTGTGAAAAATGATAAGAATAGATGCTACAGGTTTACACTATAAAGTATTGAATGACAAGATAAAAGAACTTGTGAATACAGGATGTGATGAACTATTTATTAAGAATGTCTGTGGACATAGATATATAGGTTCAGGACTTCAGGGGAAAAATGTTAAAATAATGCTTGAGGGTATCCCAGGTAATGACCTGGGAATTTTTATAGATGGTCCTGAAATTGTTATTAAAAATAATGTGCAGGATGGCACAGGTAATACTATGAATTCAGGGAGAATTATAGTATATGGCAATGCAGGTGATATAACAGGACATTCTATGCGAGGTGGTGAGATTTTTATCAGAGGAGATGCGGGATATCGCACGGGTATTCATATGAAAGAATATAAGGATATGCATCCTGTAATAGTTATAGGAGGGAGTGCGGGTGATTTTCTCGGGGAGTATATGGCAGGTGGCATAATTATATTACTGGGAATGACAGATAAACAAAGAATAGGAGATTATATTGGCACAGGTATGCACGGTGGGGTTATATATGTAGGAGAGAATTTGTTAACAGATAGATTTATTTCAGGGAAAGAGGTAAAAATCTTTGATTTAGATAACCACGATATGGAGAAAATAAACCCATATCTTAAAAGGTTTATGTTATACTACAGTATATCTGAGAACGAAATACCAAAAAGATTTTATAAAATTGTTCCTGTTACAAAAAGGCCATACGGGAAGATATATGCCTACTGAAAAAGAATATGGATTGAAAGAAAACTGCGGTGTAGCAGGTATATATAACCACAGAAATTCTTCAGAAATAATATATCTTTCTCTATTCTCATTACAGCATAGAGGACAGGAAAGTTGTGGTATTGTTGTTTGTGATGGGAAAAAGGTACATATAAAAAAGGGGATGGGCACTGTATCCGATGTATTCAAAGAGGGAGATATATCAGCACTTAAGGGTAGTTTTGGTATAGGGCATGTGAGATATTCCACCACAGGGAGCTCCTCTGTTAAAAACATACAGCCATTTTTTGCTGAGTATCAGGGCAAACCTTATGCTATTGCTCACAACGGGAATATTGTAAACAGTGCAATATTGAGAGAAAAACTTGAAAAGCGAGGGAGTATATTCCAGACCACTCTGGATACCGAAGTCCTGATGCATCTTATTACGGTTTCCAGAAAGAAGACATTTAGAGAAAAACTTATAGATGCACTCTATAAATTAAAAGGTGCTTTTGCATTTGTTATTCTTACATCTGACAGTATTATAGCGGTGAAAGATCCCTGGGATTTCAGACCTTTGTGTCTTGGAAAAATTGGGGATAGTTATCTTGTTGCCTCTGAGAGTTGTGCGTTTGACCTTACAGGAGCAGAGTATATAAGAGAACTTTCTCCAGGTGAGATACTGACTATAAACGAGAAAGGACTTGATAGTGTTTATATTCCTCCCCAGAAAATTTCAAGGTGTATATTTGAGTTTATATATTTTGCAAGACCTGACAGCAATATCTTTGGCGTAAGTGTATATAACGCAAGAAAGCGACTCGGTGAAAGGTTAGCAGATGAGTTTCCTTATGAAGGAGATATAGTTGTTCCTATTCCTGATTCAGGTAATATCGCTGCACTCGGTTTTTCACAAAAACGGGGTATTCCTTTTGAAATGGGGATAGTAAGGAATCACTATGTGGGAAGGACATTTATCCAGCCATTTCAGGTTTCAAGAGAGATAAGTGTAAAGGTTAAACTCAATCCCATAAAGGAAGTAGTAAAGGATAAGAATGTTATTGTTATTGAGGATTCTATTGTAAGGGGGACCACAAGTCGTTTGAGAATAAGAAATTTAAGGGATGCAGGTGCAAAAAAAATTTTTATGGGAGTAAGTTGCCCACCTATAAGATATCCCTGTTTTTATGGTATTGACTTTCCTTTTAGAGAAGAACTTATAGCAGGCAGATATAATACGGAAAAAATAGCAAAAGAAATAGGCGTTGATGGACTTTATTACCTGTCACTTGATGGTATGCTTTCTGCTATTGGACTTTCTGAAAGCGAGTTCTGTAATGCCTGTTTTACAGGAAGGTACAATGTAAAAAATAACGGTTTTTCGGGTAAAGAGCAGTTTGAATGTGATAGAAAGTAAAGGTATGAGATATGGAAGGATATCTGGTTCTTGAAGATGGCAGTGTTTTTAAGGGAGCGGTCTTTGGTGCTCAGGAAGAAAGTTATGGAGAACTTATATTTAATACGAGTATGACAGGTTATCAGGAGATTCTTTATGACCCATCATATAAAGGACAGATAGTTGTGATGACATATCCCCTTATTGGAAATTATGGTGTTAATAATGAAGATGTGGAGTCCAGCAGGATACATCTTGAAGGATTTGTGGTAAGGGAAAGAAGCAAGATTTACAGTAACTGGCGGGCAACTAAACCGCTTGATATGTTGTTGTACGAGCATGGGGTTCCTGGTATAGAAGGGGTTGATACAAGAGAGGTAACAATAAAATTAAGAGATAAGGGGGCTATGAAGGCAGGCATTTTTGCCGGGAAACACAGTGTAAAGAAGATGATTGAAAAAGTTAAAAAGTCCCCGGATATTGTAGGAGTGGATTTAGTAAAGGAAGTTATAAAGGATAAGCCATACATATGGTCTGACAGAGGAAAATATAAAGTCGTAGTTATTGACTGTGGTGTTAAATATAATATCTTGAGGTTACTTGCAGAAAGGAATATGAAGGTTTTAGTTATGCCTGCAAATACTCCGTGGGAAGAAATTGATAAGGAGAAACCGGATGGAATTCTTGTTTCAAATGGACCTGGTGACCCTTCAGCAGTTCCGTATTTGGTGAAAACACTCTCACATCTTATTGAAAAGTATCCTTTATTTGGCATATGTTTCGGAATACAGATTATTGCACAGGTACTGGGTGGCAGGACATATAAATTGAAATTTGGGCACCATGGTGCAAACCATCCTGTTAAAGATATAAAAACAGGTAAGGTATATATAACTGTCCAGAACCATGGCTTCTGTGTGGATATAAATACGTTGAGCGAGAATGATGTTGAAATAACCCATATAAACCTTAATGACAGTACACTTGAAGGTATATCTCATAAGAAACTTCCTGTATTTGCTGTTCAGTTTCATCCTGAATTTTCCCCTGGTCCATTAGATGCTATTTATCTTTTTGATAGATTTAAAGAAACGATAAAAGAAAGAGCAGGAGAGTAAAGTGCCAAAGAGAACTGATATAAAAAGGATAATGCTTATAGGTTCTGGCCCTATCGTAATAGGACAGGCATGTGAATTTGACTATTCTGGTTCTCAGGCATGTAAGGCACTTAAAGAAGATGGATACTATGTTATACTTGTTAACAGCAATCCAGCGACTATAATGACAGACCCTGAAATGGCTGACAGGACATATCTTGAACCACTTACCCCTGAGATAGTTGCAAAGATAATAGAGAGAGAAAGACCCGATGCACTTTTACCTACTCTGGGAGGGCAGACAGCACTTAATATTACGGTTGCTCTGGAAGAGATGGGGGTTTTCAAAAAATATAATGTGGAAGTGATAGGTGCAAACTATAAAGCAATAAAAAAAGCAGAGGATAGGGCATTATTTAAACAATCGGCTGCCAGTGTCGGATTGAAAGTTCCTGAAAGTGATATTGCATATACTCTTGAAGAAGCAGTTGAAATAGCAAAAAGGATAGGTTTTCCTGTTATTATAAGGCCATCCTTCACTCTTGGGGGAACAGGGGGAAGTGTTGCTTATAACATAGATGAATTTAAAGAACTCGCTTATACGGGGCTTAAGATGAGTCCTGTGAGTGAGATATTGATTGAACAGTCAGTTCTTGGCTGGAAGGAATACGAACTTGAGGTAATGAGAGACGGAAAGGGAAATGCTGTAATTATATGCTCCATAGAGAACTTTGACCCTATGGGAGTACATACGGGGGATAGTATTACTGTGGCTCCTGTTCAGACACTGACAGATAAGGAATACCAGAAGATGCGACTTGCAGCGATAAAGATAATGGAAGAGATAGGAGTTGAAACAGGTGGTTCTAACGTACAGTTTGCTGTTAATCCGGCAAATGGGGATATGGTTATTATAGAGATGAATCCCCGTGTTTCAAGAAGTTCAGCACTTGCTTCAAAGGCAACTGGCTTTCCCATTGCAAAGATTGCAGCAAAACTTGCTGTGGGCTATACCCTTGATGAGATACCCAATGATATTACCAAAAAGACACCTGCCTGTTTTGAACCTGCTCTTGATTACTGTGTTGTTAAAATACCGAAGTTTAACTTTGAAAAATTTCCTTCTACAAGTCCTTACCTCACGGTTTCAATGAAGTCAGTAGGAGAGGTAATGGCTATTGGCAGGACATTTAAGGAAGCACTTAATAAGGCGCTGAGAAGTCTGGAAGAAAAATTTGCTGGTTATGAAGATGTTCTTCTTCCTCTTGAGACATCTGAAGGGATAAGAAAACCATCTCCTTTACGGATTTTTTATATCAAAAAAGGTCTGAAGGAAGGTATGTCTATAGAAGATATTACTAAACTATCGTATATTGACAGGTGGTTTCTGTATAATCTGAAAGACCTTGTGGACTATGAAATCTATATGAAAAAATATAAAGGAAGAAAGATTCCTGCGGATGTTTTAAGAACTGCAAAGGAATATGGGTTTTCTGACAGACATATAGCACTTATTACAGGCAGAAGGGATGAAAGAGAAATAAAACAGTTGAGGGAGAGGTATGGTATCATTCCTGACTATAAACTTGTAGATACCTGTGCAGGAGAGTTTGAGTCATATACTCCTTATTATTATTCAACCTATAAGTGAGGTTTTTATGGTAGCAATTATTGATTTCGGTTCTCAGTATACCCAGTTGATTGCCCGAAGGATAAGAGAATTAAAGATTTTCTGTGAAATTTTCCCTTCCTCAGTTAATCTTGAAACCCTTAAAGGAAAAAATGTATCTGCAGTTATTCTTTCAGGTGGTCCGGGGCATATCCCTGCTTTAGAAAAAATACATTTTGATGACAGAATCTTTGAGAATTTTTTTGTACTGGGGATATGTTATGGTATGCAGATGATTGCTAAGTATTACGATGGTGAAGTCGTCCCTGGCGATAAAAGAGAATACGGAGAGACAGTATTTTATCCGGATACCTCGGATATTATATTTGAAGGAATTTCAGAAAAAACAATTGTATGGATGAGCCACTGGGATACCGTGGTTAAACTTCCTGAAGGGTTTAAGGTAATTGGAAGGACAGATAATACAGAGATTGCTGCCATGAAGAGTGTTGATGGAAGGATATACGGATTCCAGTTCCATCCAGAGGTTGTACATACAAAAGAAGGCAGCAGGATGTTAAAAAACTTTCTTTACAGTATATGTCGTTTCAAACCATACTGGGACCCTGAATCTATATTGAGATTGGCAGAAAAGGAAATTAAGGAGAAAGCAGGAAATGAAAAGGTGATATGTGGCTTGAGTGGTGGAGTTGATTCTGCCACACTTTCCATTATTCTTAACAATGTCTGTGGAAAAAATGCTTTAAGTGTCTTTGTAAACAACGGCTTATTAAGGAAAGGAGAGGCAGAAAAGATAATAGAGGTATTTAAAAACAGGATAAACCTTAAGTATGTTGATGCAGGGGAGATATTCTTAAAAAGATTAAAAGGAGTGGCAGATCCTGAGAAGAAAAGGAAGATAATAGGCAATACATTTATACAGGTCTTTGAAAAAGAGGCAAGAAAATTCGGTGCAAAGTTTCTTGCACAGGGCACACTTTATCCTGATGTAATTGAGAGTGTATCGCCTTTTGGCGGTCCTTCCGCAAGAATTAAAACACACCATAATGTGGGAGGCCTCCCTGAAAAACTGAATCTTACACTTATAGAACCATTCAGATTTCTTTTTAAGGATGAAGTGAGAGATGTTGCAAGAGAAGTAGGACTACCTGATTTTATTGTTAACAGGCATCCATTTCCTGGTCCTGGCCTTGCTGTAAGGATTATAGGGAGTGTAGATAAAAATCGCCTGCAGATTCTCCGTGAAGCAGATAGTATAGTAATGGAAGAAATGAAAAAGGCAGGACTTTACTCAGATGTGTGGCAGGCATTTGCTGTTCTCCTTCCGGTTAAAAGCGTGGGAGTGATGGGTGATAAAAGAACCTACGAAAATGTTATAGCAGTTCGTATTGTCAAAAGTGTTGATGGTATGACAGCGGACTGGGCAAGAGTTCCTTATGATGTTCTGGGGGGTATATCCAGTCGTATAGTCAACGAAGTTAAGGGTGTAAACAGGGTGGTATATGACATTACATCAAAACCACCTGCTACTATTGAGTGGGAATAGATTAAAGGAGCGAGAATGAAAAAATTCATATTTATTACAGGTGGTGTCGTTTCGTCCTTGGGGAAAGGTATTGCCTCTGCGTCTATCGGTACACTCCTTGAATCACATGGATACAGGATTACAATTTTGAAGTTTGACCCTTATCTGAATGTTGACCCGGGGACTATGAATCCTTTTCAGCATGGAGAGGTGTTTGTAACAGAAGATGGTGCGGAGACAGACCTTGATTTAGGACATTATGAGAGATTTACAGATGCGCATATTACAAAGAAAAACAACGCTACCAGTGGTCAGATATACAATGCAGTTCTTACACGAGAAAGAAAAGGCGGGTATCTTGGAAAGACAGTGCAGGTAGTGCCACATATTACTGATGAGATAAAAGAAAGAATTCTCACAGTTGCTAACGGTGTAGACATAGTAATTACAGAGATAGGTGGAACTGTTGGAGATATTGAAAGTTTACCTTTTCTTGAAGCAGCAAGACAGATGCAGGTGCAGAAGGATAATGATACATTACATATCCATTTAACTCTTGTCCCATACATAAAAGCAGCAGATGAACTAAAGACAAAACCTACACAGCACAGTGTTGGTAGATTAAGAGAGATAGGGATACAGCCGGAGATACTTCTCTGCCGGACAGAGAAGTCACTCAGTGATGAAATAAAGGAAAAGATAGCACTTTTCTGTAATGTGAGGAAGGAAGCGGTTATAGAAGCACTTGATACAGACCTTATATATGAGATACCACTTATTTTTTCAAGGCAGAATCTTGATAAAATTATACTGAAATATCTGGGTTTGAAAGCAAAAAAGAATAATAACCTTGAAAAGTGGAAAAAAATTGTTAATGTACTCAGGAAACCAGAAGAAGAGGTTGTTATTGGAGTGGCAGGTAAATATGTGAAATTGCAGGATTCCTATAAATCCATATATGAAGCCCTTGTACATGGTGGAATTGCCAATAAGGTAAAGGTTAGATATAAAAAAATTGATACAGAACTTGTTGAAAAGGAAGGACTGAATGTACTTGCAGGTGATGTCTCAGGGATTATAATGCCAGGTGGTTTTGGGATAAGGGGAGTGGAAGGTATGATAGAAGTTGTAAGATATGCAAGAGAAAAAGAAATACCATTTTTTGGGATATGTCTTGGTATGCAGTGTGCCTCTATTGAATTTGCGAGAAATGTATGCGGGTTAAAGGGCGCAGCGAGTACAGAATGTCATCCAGAAACCACTCATCCTGTTATATTCCTATTACCCGAGCAGAAAAGGATTAAAAATTTAGGGGGGACAATGCGGCTTGGTGCATATCCCTGCCATCTTAAAAAAGGTACAGTTGCCTGGGCTTCCTATAAAAAAGAGGTTGTCTATGAAAGACATAGACACAGATATGAATTTAATAATAGTTATAGAAATCTGTTTGAAGAAAAAGGAATGGTTTTCTCAGGGGTTTATCCTGACGGCGGCCTGGTGGAGATAATAGAATTGAAAGACCATCCTTTCTTTGTTGCAACACAATTTCACCCCGAATTCCAGTCAAAGCCATTCAGTCCTCATCCGCTTTTTTCTGCATTTATAAAGGCATCCCTGAAATATAAATTGAAAGATTAGAATATCCCCTTCGGGGTTGTAATAACATCCAATATATGATAACTTGTTAGATATACAGGAGAAGAAAATGATTACCAGTGTTGTTTCAATTCTTTCATTAGTAGTTCTGATTATTCTCTTATTTATAATCTCTAAAAAAAGAGAGGAAAAGGAAACCACAGAAGAGATTACTCTTAAAATCAGGGACATAGAAAATATACTCAACAGAATAGACCCGCTTATAAGAGAAGAATTTCTGCATAACAGGGAAGAGATGCAGAAAAACTTCAGAGAGACGAGGGAAGAGTTAAGCAATGCCTTGAGGAGTTTAGGAGAGGTTATTTCAGGGACACTTGAAAAACGACTTTATGCACTGCAGGAAGAGAATACAAAGAAACTGGATGAGATGCGTGCAGTTGTGGATGAGAAATTACATTCCACCCTTGAAAAGCGTTTAAGTGAGTCATTTAATCTTGTAAGTGAACGGCTCAAGCAGGTGCATGAAGGACTTGGCGAGATGAGAAGTTTAGCAACGGATGTGGGAGACCTTAAAAAGGTGCTTGCAAATGTAAAGACAAGGGGCATCCTTGGAGAGATACAACTCGGCAGTATCCTTGAGAGTATCCTTGCCCCTGAACAATATGAGAAAAACATCCCTACGATAGAAGGTTCTAATGAGTTTGTTGAATATGCTATAAAGATGCCTGGTGGAGAAAAACCCGTCTATCTTCCCATTGATTCAAAGTTTCCCATAGAGGTTTATTACCGTCTTATTGATGCCTATGAAAAAGGGAAACAGGAAGATATACAGAGGGTATATAAGGAACTGGAAACAGTGATAAAAAAGTGTGCTAAAGATATAAGGGATAAATATGTAAGTCCACCTTCAACCACTGACTTTGCAATTCTCTTTGTTCCTGTTGAAGGTTTATATGCTGAAATTGTAAGGCAGCCAGGACTTTTTGAAACATTGCAGAGGGAATATAAAGTTTGTGTTGTAGGTCCATCTACCTTCGCTGTCTTCTTAAACAGCTTGTATATGGGATTCCGCACCCTTACAATACAGAAGAGAACGAGTGAAGTATGGAGAATTCTGGCAGATGTGAAGAAGGAATTTGATAAGTTTGGTGAGGTATTGAAAAAGGCGCAGGAAAAGATAGAAGGTGCGGGAAAAGATATAGAGACACTTGTAGGAACGAGAACCCGTCAGATACAGGCGAAACTTAAAAGTGTAGAAGGACTCAAAAGTGAGACAGTTGAAGAACTCCCCGAAGAATAACAATTTTTATCTTTAAGTTTGTTTATCAGATAATTTGTGATAATATAAGGAGATAAAAAAAAGGAGGGAAGTATAATGGTCAGAGTGGAAAAGAAGTATGTGGTTGCGGTAGTTTTTTTGTGTCTGTTTTTCTTTTTCGGGCTTGTGGGAAGAAGTAATGCGGCGGATATAAAGATTGTATCCATAGATACAGGGAGGGTGTTTGAGGCACATCCTGCTTTTCAGGAGGCAATGGTAAAATTTCAGACACAGGCAGGCGAGATGCAGAAGAAGATAGAAGGGATAGAAAACGAAGAAGAAAAAGCGAATGCCCAGATTCAGATGCAGCAACAGATGAGACAACTTGCGATGGAATTGCAGGAAGAGGCATTTAATAAGATGAAAGCAGATGTCCAGAAGTTAGCAAAGAAAAAGGGCTACACCTATGTTGTTGACCAGAATGCCCTTATTGCAGGTGGACAGGATATAACAGAAGAGGTTATTAACTCATTTAAGAAGTCAGATGATAATACCGGTAAAAAATAAAACCGGAATTTATTAATCTATCCAGTTTAGAATAACCTTGCCACATCTGCCTGATAGGATTACTTCAAATGCTTTTTCAAAATCGGTGTAGTGGAAGTGATGTGTAATAACAGGGGTTATATCCAGTCCTGTTTGTAGCATTGATTCCATCATATACCATGTTTCATACATCTCTCTTCCATAAATCCCTTTGATTGTAATCATATTGAATATAATTTTATGCCAGTCAATGGTGAGATTTTCAGGGAGAATCCCAAGTAGTGCAATCCTCCCACCATGACACATATTTTCAATCATTTCGTTTAGTGCCCTACCGCTACCTGACATTTCCAGTCCCACATCAAAGCCCTCTTTCATTCCCAGTTCCTCTTGTACATCCTTAAGTATTTTTTCCCCGTCTGCTTTAAGTGTTATGGTTGCCCCCATCTTTTTAGCAAGTTTGAGACGATAAGGATTGGTATCTGTTACAACTATATATCTTGCACCTGCGTGTTTTACCACAGCAGTTGCCATAAGTCCTATGGGCCCTGCACCTGTAATTAGAACATCTTCGCCAAGTGTTTTAAAAGAAAGTGCAGCGTGAACTGCATTTCCGAATGGGTCAAATATGGATAGTATATCCATAGGAATGTCGGGGCTGGCATGCCAGATATTAGTAATGGGAATTTTCACATATTCAGCAAAACATCCATCTCTGTTTATTCCTATACCACTGGTATCCTTGCAAAGATGTCTTCTGCCAGCAAGACAGTTCCTGCACCTTCCACATACAATATGCCCTTCTCCTGATACCACATCTCCAATTTTCAGGTCATGAACATTACTTCCCATAGCGGCAACAGTTCCTGCAAACTCATGGCCTACTATTATAGGAGGATGAATTGTTTTTTCTGCCCAACTATCCCAGTTATAGATATGGACATCTGTTCCACATATAGCAGTTTTGTGGACTTTAACAATAACATCATTTATACCAGGTTCAGGCACAGGTACTTTTTCTATCTGCAGTCCTTTGCCGTGGAATTTCTTTACAATTGCCTTCATCTTCTTTTTCATTTAATAATCTCCTTCAATAATATTTCTTTCTATATTCTCTGAGGGTTTCAAGAACAAAGTCAATATCATATTTTGTGTGTGTACAGTTTACTTGAAATCTGATGCATTCATCTCCGCGTGGGACAACAGGATATTTAAGCCCTGTAACAAGGATACCTTTCTTTTTAAGATATTCCACCAATTTTACAGTTTTTTCGGTATCTCTTACCATAAGGGGCACGATTGGATGTATACCATTGATTATCTCATAGCCGGCAGAGATAAGATTTTTTTTGAAATAGTTTGAAATGTACCGTAGATATGAAAGTAGTTTAATCCCTTCTTTACTATCAAGTATCTCAAGTGATTTTAATGCAGCGCCTGCTTCTCCAGGAGTTATCGGATTTGAATAGATGTAAAAAGGAGAGGTCTCCCGGAGGTATTCTATAATTTTTTTGTCAGAGACCGCATATCCTCCATTAACGCCAAGTGCCTTACCTAAGGTTGCTATTATTATGTCAATTCCCCATTCTCCTGTTATTTCCGATGTTCCCCTACCTGTTTTTCCATAAGCTCCAATACCATGAGAGTCATCTATGATTGTAATAACTCCTTCTTCAAAGTAAGGAGAATATCTTTTTGCAATACAAACTATTTTTCTAAGGTCAGGATAATCACCCCTCATACTGAATATTCCATCAGATATTATTAATACCCGCCGACATTTACCTTTCAATTCCTTTATTTGTCTCTCAAGAGAATTGATGTCCAGATGTGGATATATCTTCTTTTCCTTCGGTTTTGAAAGTTTAATAGCATTAATGATGGAATTGTGATTGAGGGTATCACTTAAAACAACAGTATCTTCGGAAATCAGGGGAGAGATTACACCACATACTGCAGCATAGGCAGAACTGAAGATAATTGCGGACTGTTTTTTGTGGAAGAAAGCGAGTTTTTTTTCAAGTTCAGTATGTATAGAGAATGTGCCATTGATAAAACGGACAGAGCCGGGACCTGCTCCAAATTTTGCTGCTATCTTTTCAGAGGCCTTTATAACCTCTTTATTTAAGGATAACCCTAAATAAGAGTTTGAATTCATCCTTATATATTCTTTGCTATCTCCTGCAAGTATATAACGGGGTCCCTTTTTACCTGAAGCAGGTTTTATACCAACTATCACATCTTCTTTACCTTTAAGTGTTCCTGTTTGCTTGAGTTGAGAAAGTATTTTTTCAAGAGAATATTTGAGTTTTTCAATAGCCATATTCCATATCCTTTTCTTTCAATAATAACATTTTCATCCTTGTTTCTCAAAATACCATCCCGTAGTGAAACAGAGATATGGTATAATAATTACTATGCGATACAGAAAGATTGGAAATTCAGGGATAGATGCGTCCGTTGTGGGGCTTGGTGCGTGGGCTATAGGTGGGTGGATGTGGGGTGGTATAGATGAGAAGGAAGCAATAGATGCGATAAAAACAGCAATTGATAATGGTATAAACCTTATTGATACCGCCCCTGTCTATGGTTTTGGGTTGTCAGAGGATATTGTAGGTAAAGCAGTAAAGGGAATAAGAGATAGGGTTGTAATCGCTACAAAATGTGGACTTATATGGGATGGTGAAGCAGGTAGTTTTTATTTTTCTTCTGATGAAAAGGTTATCAGAGAAAATGAAGGAGATATAAGGGTATTTAAATACCTTGCACCTTTTTCAATCCGGAAGGAAATAGAAAAAAGTTTGAAACGGCTCGGCACTGACTATATTGACCTCTATCAGACCCACTGGCAGGACCCTACAACTCCTATAGAAGAAACAATGAATGAGTTGCTAAAACTGAAAGGAGAAGGGAAGATAAAAATGATAGGTGTAAGTAATGCTACTACTTCTCAGATGGATGAATATAGAAGGGTAGGGCAGATTGATTCCGACCAGGAAAGTTACAGTATGCTTGACAGAAAAAAAGAGAGTGATAATCTGCCATACTGTAAGAAAAATAATATCGCCTTTCTTGCCTACTCTCCGCTTGCGAGGGGACTTCTTACAGGGAAGATCTCTCCTGACAGGATATTTAGAGATGGAGACCACAGGGAAAGACATCCCTTGTTCACAGTGGAAAACAGGGTTAAAGTTCAGAGTATGCTTGCCGAATTAAAACTATTTACAGAGAAATATAATATCACATTTACTCAACTTGCAATCTCCTGGGTTTTACATCAGGATGGATGTACCCATGCCCTTGTTGGGGCAAGAAGGCCATCACAGGTAATGGAAAATGTAAAGGCAGGGGATATCATATTTTCTGATGAAGACCTGAAGGAAATGAGAAAGATTATTGAGAGGTATTTTTGAAATCAGCGATGGCCTTTATAAATTTTCTGCACTCTTCTTCAACATCATCTTTTGTAATTACAGCAGAGACCGCTGATATTCCATCAACACCTGCTTCAAGTACAGATATAAGATTTGTAAGGTCTATACCACCCACTGCAACTACAGGTATACCTATTCTGCTTTTTATTTCTTTGAGGACTTTAGTTCCCAGTGGTTCTCTTGCATCCTTTTTTGTTCTTGTGGAAAATATGGGAGATACCCCTACATAGTTTGCACCATCCTTTTCTGCTTTTATTGCCTCTTCCACATTATGGACTGTTATACCGACAATTTTATCTCTACCAAGCAGTTTCCTTGCATATATACAGGGTATATCATCCTGTCCTAAGTGGACTCCATCTGCTTCTATAGCCATAGCGATATCAATACGGTCGTTGATTAAGAAAATAGCCCGTTTTTTGCATATCTCTTTTATCTTCAGTGCTTCTACAACCATATCCCTTGGTGATTTATTTTTTTCTCTGTACTGGACTATCTTTACACCCGCTTTTACCGCTGCTTTTACATCATCAACAACTGACTTTTTTGCAATTGTTGAGTCAGTAATAAAATAAAAACCCTTTATCTCCATTTATTTTGGCCCTTTTTCCAGTATTATAACAGAAAATCAGATTAATGACAGGTAACTTTAATTTTTTTATCGGATGCCTCTTCTAAGATATTCTTATTCAGAATACATCCCGGGTCAGGAGAGGTAAAGTCACCAAAATATGCATAACTCCTTGCAACACAACCACCACAGACAGAAAAATACTTTCCATTACATCCATATCTCTCAGGGTGTTTTCTCCTCTCTCTGATAATATTAAGAACCTCACAGTTTTTCCATATATCAAGTAGATGTTCCTTCTTTATCTCTCCATTTTGTTTTATACTTCCTATACATACGTCAGGCATGAATACACATGGAGTTATACTTCCATCAGGTTGAATTCCTATATACGCCCTTCCTGCCCCACATCCACCTATAAGTTCTACCAGATTTTCCAGTTTTTCCACCGAACCTGATGAAAAATGCCCCAGGACGGTATATTCTCCATATCCCTTTTCATACATCTGCTTACAGTATCTACCAAACTGTGGTGCTGTGCTTAAAAGACATTCTCTTCCTTCTTGCAGGTCATTATAAAAAAGTTCAAAGAGTTCCTCTCTCTCTTCACAACTTATATCATTTTCAAAACCGGCCCTCCCGCAGGGGATATAGTTATAAAGTACAACCTTTCTTATTCCAAGTTTATCACGCAACTTTATCATCTCAGGGATTTCATTTTTATTCTCCTTTGCCACTGTAAAGGATATACATACTTTATCCGCCTCACCAACTTTAATAAGATTTTTTATTCCATTAAGTGCCCGCTCAAAAGAACCCTTAACTCCTCTGAAGTTGTCATGAACATCGGCTGTAGAACCATCTAAACTTACCCCATAATATGCAAAACCTATATCTTTCAATCTTTCAGCGGCCTCTTCAGTTATCATTGTTCCATTGGTGTTTATGGACATATAAAGACCTGCCTTCTTCCCTATCTCTGCAAGTTTCCAGAAGACAGGGTCCATCAATGGTTCTCCCCCGGCAAAGGCAAATGTTGGGATGTTTGTTTTCACTATCTCTTCCATCACCTTTATCTTTTCCTCTTCTGTAAGTTCTGTGGGAAGCCCCTTTGAAAGAACACCTGCATCTTCATAACAGTGTTTACATCTCAGATTACACCTTCCTGTGATATTCCATACAGCCATAAGGGGTTCTGCAAAAATCATCGGCTTTGAGACCCCATATTCCGCAACGGTCTCTGTAACATTGAGTATGGACTTTTTTATAAGAGGATTTGAGAGCATATTTTTAAGTTCTTTGTGTGGAATATTGAAAAGTTTACATATATGGTTAATGATAGTATAAAGAATAAAATTTCCTCTTTCTTTATATATCTTTTTCAGGAATAACCTGTTATCTTCAGGGAAATTCTTAATTACTTCTTCCAGCAGTATTTCTCCACTGTCAGTTTCTTTTAGATAATTATTAAGAACATTTCTGGTTAGAGTTGAGTT
>ERZ795060.2270-NODE-2270-length-19944-cov-6.831515_pt1 | contig 19944 bp, 17 predicted proteins | sample MGYA00375144_ERZ795060 | MGnify/ENA primary metagenome ERZ795060 (study PRJEB30189, sample SAMN05720157) | activated sludge metagenome | isolation source: anaerobic digester from wastewater treatment plant | place: Japan | collected 2015-05-15 ...
TCTTAAGTACATACCTGGGGTCCCCTTCGAAGGGCTTTCCGTCCGCGGTGTACACATCACAGATGAGCCTTGCGGTCTTCCCGATTTCAGAATTCCATGGCAGTATGACGAACGAATCCGTATCAGGCGACAGGTACATGTCAGACTCTTCGATCCTTACAAATCCTTCTATGGATGAGCCGTCGAACATACACTTGTTGTCAAGAGCCTTTTCCAGTTGCTTTGCCGTGATCGCCACATTCTTCAGCATGCCGAAGATGTCGGTGAACTGGAGCCTTATGAACTCGACCTTCTCATCCCTGACTATTTTTATGATATCCTCTTTCGTGTATCTGGACATCTGGTACACCTCCGCGATATAAAAAAACACACTCAGGCAAACCTGGATATCGTTCAGGAACTCTGCTGCTAAAACCAGACTGGATATAAACTGCCGCAGTTGCGCCGAACCGGATGCCGCCGGTATCCGGCAAAAATCTATCTCTATTTTACCATGAAAAAGGAACAGGGCAATATTAATTTAGGTTTTAAGCACCACCCAGGGCAGTTTGACTTAAAAACCGATTTCCTGTTCCATGACCCGAAAGCTGCATATTCAGCGTAAAGAAAACTGTTTTTAAAGCACTTGTCCGTCGCGATGGTATAATAATATTGCAGGCAGGATCGGCACCCGCCGCTTATTTTCGTTCAGGGGGCAATAAAAATGCAGAAGTCAAAATATCTAACGGCTTTATTGTGCGCGGCAGCAGTAGCTCTTACATCAACGGCAGCTCTGAATGCAGTTCCTTTCAGCTTCGCCGGTACGGAGGAAGCTGACGGCACGCTCCGTACAAAGGGGAGCAAAATCGTGGATCCCACCGGGCGAGAGGTACGCCTTTACGGGTTGAACTGCCCGAGCCTTGAATGGATCCATACAGGCGAACATATGCCCGAAGCCGTCATTACAGCCTTTGACCAGTGGGAAGCCAACCTGGTAAGGCTGCCGATGAACCAGGACTTCTGGTTCGGATACGATCAGTCCCAGACAGACGGCGGGAAAGCATACCGCAGGCTCATATCAGAGATCGTTGACATCGCGGCGGAGCGCAAAAAATACATCTGGCTGGATCTGCACTGGTCCAACGGCGGCACCGAATGGGGCATGAATACCGGCCAGCACAGGATGCCGGATAAAAACAGCCTTGTATTCTGGGAATCAGTCGCAAAAGAATTCAGGAACCATCCTTATGTACTATTTGGGATCTATAACGAGCCTCATGACATATCATGGGATGTCTGGAAAAACGGAGGCCTGGTTTTTGAATCGGTGGAAGTGACTGAAAACGGCAAAAAGACATCGAAAAGCATCAAGTATGAAGCTGTCGGCATGCAGGCCCTCATCGACGCCATCAGGGCGACAGGCGCAAACAACATCGTAATAGTCGGGGGCATCGACTGGGGCTTCGATCTGTCCAAAGCCGCAGATGAGAAGTACAGGCTCGTGGATACGCCTGAAGGCAACGGCATAGTCCTCGACACCCATCCATACCCGTGGAAAAACAAAAATTGGTCGCTGCTTATAGATAAAGCCGGAAAACATTATCCGATCATCGTAGGCGAATTCGGCACCGGACCCGATAAAAACGATCCGGACAAACCCGATGAAACCTACTTCAAAAACTACCATGAAACGCTTTTCAACTGGATCGAGGAACACAACTACAGCTTTGCCGCCTGGTCATTCCATCCGGGCGCAGGTCCATGCATTATAAGAGACTGGAGCTATGAACCGACTCCCTTCCATGGCGTATATGTCCGGGACTTCCTTATAAAGGCGGCGTCCCGCGGAGTAAGCCTTTTTGACGGGAATAACTACACAGGAAAGTCGATAGACATAAAGCCGGGCAAATATACCAGCGCTGATCTCAAGGCAGCCGGTATGGACCCGGCTTCCATCAAATCGGTAAAGCTGAACAACGACCACAGCCTGGCATACAAGCTGACACTGTTCTCGAACGACGATTTCCGCGGAAGCAGCCAAACCTGCATTTACAACATTCCGGACCTTCAGGCATTGTTAGCTGATAAAACCGTAAAATCACTGAAACTTGAAACTGTGAAGCTTGAAAACATCAATAAGGGCAGCAGTGTCGAATGCAGCAGCGGCAATGACCAAAGCGGTGCTGTCACCGACGGGGATGAGACGACCAGGTGGATAGTCGATGAAGAAGGCCCCAAATGGGTCATAACCGACCTGGGAACAGTCTGTACGATCCACAGGATCATACTTAAGCACGCATCCGGCAAGAACCTCAACAAGCATAACAATAACCAGGATTTCAAAGTAAGCATAAGCGCTGACGGCACAAGCTGGACAGAGGTATATGCAGCCACAGGCAATAAGGATTACGAAAGCGTGATCGATTTCGAGCCTTCCGCCGCACGGTACGTAAAAGTGGACATAATGAAGGGCAGCCAGATTCCGCCGCACACACGCGCAACCATAAGCGAGATCGAGGTTTACGGCTTAAAAGGATCGGAGACAGCCGGTGAAAGGTCTGCAGAAACTCAGGGCGGTGACGGTAACGGAAGCTTCGCCGGAAATCCCTGGATATGGCTCGCTTTTTCCGGTCTGGCTTCTATACTTGTTATAGCGCTTACGGTATTATCCAGGCGGAAAGAGAGAATACGAGGGACCGCATGAATGAAACAGTACTGTAATGAACAGGCTGCAGTATCCGTTAATGGGTATGATGCAGTATGAAAAGAATTCCGCTTAACACCTGAAAAATCATATAGTAAGCAAAGAGTGCACCGTCCGGATTAAAGGGCTGCAGTTATATAAACTACAGCCCCTTAATTTTAAGCATATCAGAAATCACAAAATCTCTCCGTCATAAGGCCCGGTTCATTGTTCCTTTTCGAACATGTCCTTTCCTACTCCGCACAGCGGGCAAACCCAGTCATCAGGAATATCATCAAACGGTGTGCCCGGCGCGATCCCGCCGTCAGGATCCCCCACGGCCGGATCATATACATAACCGCAGGCAGTGCAAACGTATCTGTCCATAGAATCAACTCCTTAAAAATGATATCTCTAATTATGTTCCCCTTCAATTATATCAATAAACAATGTTTTAAAAAAGCGGGGCGGTAAATATCCTGCCTGCTTCAGGCACTGTTCTTCCTCCCGCCGGAAACCAGGATGATCCCGACGCCGATAAGCAGCACCGGCATCGCATATGGTTTGGTGTTGAAGCTAAGAAGCCTGCTCAGCGAGAATGAGAAGAAAAACAGGAATGACAGTCCGCTCAGGATGCCGATGGGGATCAGCAGCCCTTTTTCCCTGTTTCCGAATATATAAAGCTCAAAAAGTCCGAAAGCTATCGAGAATATGATCAGCGGCCAGGTTATGTCCCAGCCTCCGAACAGCATGTTGAACTGGAACACCAGGCCGAGCACCAGCAGTATCCCGCCGGGCACGAGCAACCCTGGATTCCTTCTGCTTCCGGAGAAATAACCATAATGGAAGAGCGCCCCGGGCAGCAGCAAAAACAGCGATGGCCAGAATTTTGCCAATAATGCTCCGGGATTGATGATCCTCCATACAGGTTCGAATATATCCACATTTCTTATAAGGAACAGTATACCAAGAGCAACAAGTATACCGCCCAGCACTCTGCCGGACCTTTTCATTTTAAAACCTCCCAGGTAAATAATCAGACATTGCCGTCTCTGTTCATACTTTCTATATAATTATAATGTCGCGCCGGCAAAATGTCTGATGATTTTGGGAGTGCAGACGAAAACATCTCATTTTTCCGCGGTTCCGGCTTCAGACCTGTCCGTGAGCAGCAGGCCGCTCTTTTCAAGCTTCCATATGACGAACCGTATGCCTGATGCTATAAGGTCCGCCATCCGCATCACTACATGGAGCCTGGTATTCTGCAGGATCAGAAAATCCATGAAGCCGCCGAAATTTACGATCCCGGTCACAAACATATCCCCTACGGGCGCAAGCTCCTTATTGACGCCCGACCCGGGCTTGATAGGACCCTCTCCGACGCTGATATATCCAACGTGTTCCATGCTGCCGAGGCATGCATCTATGGCAATGATGAAAGGCTTGTGGCAATCAGCCGCCACCCTTTTCATGACCTCGTCGATGTTCCTTGCATGTACGGGGTTCTCAAGAGTGCCGTATACATGGACATTCCTGTTTCTCAGCCCGGATATTTTATAACCTATCAGCGGACCAAGGCTGTCCCCGGTCGACCTGTCCGTGCCGATGCACAGAAAGACTACCGACTTTGAGCCCGTGTCCAGCGCATTGCATATCCTGGCGTGCAATTCATCGGTGAACCGCCTGAAGGCAGCCGCACTGCTTGCATTTATATACTGCTGTTTCCTGCCTGTCCCAATCAGCATTGGATATTCCGAATACTCCCCGAACATTTTTGCAGCGCCCCGGGTGTTTCGCGAGGCGCTGCACCGTTATATATTATTTCCGGATAACCTCCGTTTATTACTGTTTCCGGATAACTGCACATGATTTACACGGTTATGCATATCTGATATTATTTTGTAAAGGGGTGATATTACGGAATCGCTAAGAAGCAACAGGCCATTCATTGAAGATATACTGAACTGCATGTATGATTGGGTCCGGGTCATTGACCGGAACAATAACGTCATATATATGAACAGGGCCATGTGCGAAGGCATTGGCAGGCAGTACATGGGCAGGAAGTGCTATGAGGTACTGGGCCGCAATGAGCCATGTGCGTTCTGTACTTCGAGGAAGTCTGTCTTTGAGGGGTTTCCCCAGGAAAAAGAAGAAATCATCGGTGACAGGACTTTTTCCGTAATGTCGTCGCCGCTGAGGAACGAATCAGGCGAGGTAGTCGCCGCTGTCGAAGTTCTCCGTGAAACGACCCAGCTTAAACGGCTCTACCATGAAACACAGGAGCAAAACCGCAAACTGAAGAGCGAGGTCGAAATGGCGAGGAGACTGCAGACGAGCCTGCTTCCTGATCCCCCGGATGATCCCAGGCTGGACTTCTCACTGTTGTACATGCCGTGTGAATCACTTGGAGGAGACTTTATCGATATATACTACATCGACGATTCACATGTCGGTATTTATATCGCCGACGTTTCAGGGCATGGCGTACAGGCATCGCTGCTGACAGTGTTCCTGAGATCCGCCATAAACAAAAAGCTCCTTTCCCCCTCAAAAGCCCTGGAGGAGCTTTTTCACGAATTCAACAAGAGCAAGCTCGACAGGGAAATGTACATAACCATATTCTACTCCATAATCGATCTGGACACCAAAACAATGCTTTATTCAAATGCAGGCCTGAACGTGATGCCGGCAGTATATGGAAAAAACAGGTTCGAACTTTTGAGGATGCCCGGCATCCCTATCAGCAACTGGCTCGAAAAGCCGGAGTATAAGGACGGCACTGTCAGCCTGTCATCCGGCGACAGGTTCTTCATGTACACGGATGGCATCCTTGAGATCAGGAACAGGAACAACGAACAGTTCGGAGAGGACAGGCTCCTGGAGATACTTCTCAACAGCGATCCCAGGCCTGGACAGATCCTGCAGGATATAAAGGAATCCGCGTTCAGGTTCGCGGGTATCGGATCATCGAATGATCTTCACGATGATGTCACAATGGCGCTGCTTGAGCTGAAGTAAACCCTGACACGACCCTGTCGGTCCCCGACAGATCCCTGTGTATCCGGATATACGAAAACCTTCCGTCCGATTCCATAAGGCCGGCCACTGCCTTCGCCTGGTCGTATCCGGTTTCGAATGCCAGCATTCCCCCCATCCGCAAATAGCCAGGAGATTTCCGTATTATCTCCCTGTAAAAGCGGAGACCGTCACTGCCGCCGTCAAGCGCCGCAACAGGTTCGAATAACTTCACCTCAGGCTGAAGTTTGAATATATCTTCCGTTCTTACATATGGAGGATTCGAAGCTATTACGTCATACTTTTTCTCCGGGATGCTCCCGAACAGGTCGCTCCGGATAAAGCGGACCCTACCGGACACGCCGTGCCTCTCTGCATTTCTCCCGGCTACTGCCAGTGCTGCGGGTATTAAGTCAACCGCCGTTATGATGCAGCCAGGAAGATACCGCGCCAGGCTTACGGCTATGCAGCCTGATCCCGTGCACATGTCAAGGATCTCGACCGGCCGTCTGCGTCCGGCATGTCTGTCAGATTTCCCGTATCCGTCAGGTCTGCCGGATAATTTCTCCTTCGCCAAAGCTTCCTGCTCCACATGCTCATCATTTTCAGCTAAAACTCTTATCCTGCAGTAATCCAGCACCGTTTCCACCAGTAGCTCCGTTTCCTGCCTGGGTATCAGGACATCGGGAGTAACCTCGAAAACGAGCGACATAAATTCCTGTTCCCCGGTAATATACTGCAGCGGATAACTTCCGGACCGCTTTTCCAGGAGTTCAAAATAATGCCGCCCGATTTGTTCCGGAAGTACGCTGTCACCATACGCATACAGATGAGTCCTGCTGCATCCCGCGGCATAACAAAGCAGAACTCCGGCATCATTTGCCGGAGCATCGGTCCCCGCATTCTTCAGTATTTCCATGCCTTTTCGATACGCTTCACCGTAAGTCATACCAATTAACAATGATACGCCGATTATGTTTCATTTTATACTTCAGAGATATATTCCCCGCCTTAACAGGCTTTCGTGCGGCAGCTTGTCCGCATGCCCGGCGTGGGCATTTTCGGAACTGCCGCAAGGTATATGTTACCACCTGTCGGAATCGTCATCAACGATAACATTCTTCATTGCCGTTATAGCCACTTCTATCTGGTCATCATCCGGCTCCCTTGTGGTGAGATACTGCAGGAGCATGCCGGGTGCGCTGACTATCCGCATCACCGGCCACTCCGTGTGTTTCCCGGAAAACTTCAGTACCTCGTAGGCAATGCCGGCAACAACAGGGATCATCAGGATGCGCAGCAGCATGTTGACAACAGGGCTGTGCCATCCGACCAGCGAAAACATGAGTATGCTGATTATCATTACAAGGAACAGGAACGATGTCCCGCAGCGCGGATGCTTCGTCGAATATTTTCTCACATTTTCCACGGTAAGCTCGTCACCGTGTTCGTAACAATGGATGGTTTTGTGTTCGGCGCCGTGGTACTGCCATACTCTCCTGATGTCCTTCATCAAAGACGCAAGCCAGATATATGCGAAAAATATCACGATCCTGACCAGGCCTTCCAGCAAGTTCTTCAGTATCACGCCGGAGCCCTCTTTCGCTATATTGAGAAGACTTACCAGGAAGTTTGGCAGCAGTATGAACAGGCCGATACTCAGGGCAAGTGAAAGGATCACGGTAAAATATATGACCGCATCCTTGCCCTTGCCTTTGAAAATCCTTTCAATGAAGGCATCCAATTTCGACGGTTCATTATTGCCTTCATCCTCAAGTTCGGCAAACTCCGCCGAGTACATGAGCGCTCTCACGCCTGTGACCATCTGCCTGAACAGGTTGACAGATCCCCGGATAAAAGGTATTTTGGTCACTTTGGTTTTTAGCGGCGCCGGCTTCTTGTCCAGCACAATCTCTCCTTCCGGTTTCCTGACCGCTATGGCGATGTTTTCCGGACCTATCATCAGCAGCCCTTCTATAAGGGCCTGGCCGCCTATATTCGTTTTTTTCATGTATTTGCTAACTCCTTCGGCCTTAAATAAAAAATAAAGACTGAACTGTCTATTCAGCCTTTAGTTTATCATCTTTGTATCTCCATTTCAAACTTCATTTGTTTCCGGGCAATGCAGCCCAAAAAAATCCCATTGTTTTTATTCAGCATCTTCGATACCGAATTTCTTCTTGAACTTCTCAACACGTCCGCCGGTATCTACGAGCTTCTGCTTTCCGGTAAAGAACGGATGGCATTTCGAGCATATTTCAACATGCAGCTCCTTTTTCGTGGAACCTGTGACAAAGGTCTCGCCGCATGCGCACTTCAATACTGCGTTATCATAATACTGCGGATGTATGTTCTCCTTCATTATCATTTCACCTGCCTTCGTCCTGTTGCAAAATAGTTTTTGCCATTTTGCTCAATCAACAAACAAAAAACATTCTAACACATATAGCTGCCTTTAGCAAGTCCTATTTGCTGCGTATATCGTTTATTTGTCAATGAACGCCTTGTTGATGCTGTTCACGAACTCTTCATTCGTTTTGGTCTGTATCATCCTGTTGAGGATCATTTCTGTTACGTCTGCAGGGCCAAGATTGCTCATGGCTTTCCTGATAGCCCATATGCTTTCCAGTTCCTTCGGGTTGAGCAGCAATTCCTCTCTTCGCGTTCCCGACCTGTTGATGTCGATGGCTGGGAATATCCTCTTTTCAGACATCTTCCTGTCGAGATGTATCTCCATGTTGCCCGTGCCTTTGAATTCCTCGTATATGACGTCGTCCATGCGGCTGCCTGTCTCTATCAGTGCGGTGGCTATGATCGTAAGGCTTCCGCCGTTCTCGATGTTGCGCGCTGAACCGAAGAACCTCTTGGGGCTGTGGAGAGCGCCCGGGTCAAGTCCGCCTGAAAGTGTCCTTCCCGTAGGAGGTATAGTCAGGTTGTATGCCCTTGCCAGCCTTGTTATACTGTCGAGCAGGATCACTACGTCCTTCTTGTGCTCGACCAGCCTCTGTGCCCTTTCCAGTACCATTTCCGCAACTTTTATATGGTTCTCGGGTACCTTGTCGAACGTGGAATATATGATTTCTCCCTTTATGGAGCGCTGCATGTCTGTGACTTCCTCGGGCCTTTCGTCGATCAGCAGCACAATCAGCTCTATCTCGGGATAATTCCTTGTTATCGCATTGGCTATCTTTTTAAGCAGTATGGTTTTGCCCGCTTTGGGAGGAGATACGATCATTCCCCTCTGTCCTTTCCCTATCGGGGCAATCAGGTCGATAAGCCTCGTGGACAGCTCTTTAGGGTCTGTTTCCAGAGTTATGCGCTGATTGGGGAATATCGGCGTCAACTGCTCGAAAGGTATCCTCCTGGCTGCGACTTCCGGGGGATCTCCGTTGACGGACTGCACATAGAGCAGGGCCTGGAATTTCTCGCCCTCTTTCGGTATCCTTCCCTTACCCTTGATCTTGTCGCCGGTCTTGAGGCCGAATCTCCTGATCTGCGAAGGAGACACGTAGACGTCCCTCGTACCGGAAAGGAAGTTATCGCTCCTCAGGAAGCCATACCCGTCCGGCAGCACTTCCAGCACGCCTTCCACAGGGTCGTCGCTTTCTATTCTCTCGAGGCCGTTGTACTGCCTTTCCTGTCCGTTCCAGTCTCTTCTCGGCTGCGCAGGGACAGTCAGCCTTTCCTCTGTCCTGCTTTCTTCAGCCGGTCTGCCTTCGTCTTGGCTCACAGACCTGGCCGTTGCCGCAGGCTTATCCTGTCTGGCCGTATCAGCAGATTCAGCCACCTTGGCCTCCTCTTCCTTTTTCACCTCGGCATCAGGCTGCACCTCAGAACCAGCCTGTTGCTTCAGTTTCCCTGCATCAGCTTCCTCATGCACGGATTTCTGAGCTTCGGACTCAGTTTCCCCGGCTGCTCTTTGTCGTGTTTTTCTGCCGGCTGCCTTTTTGGTCTCCGCAGTGTCTCCCTCTTTCTTTTCTGCTTCTTTTTCCGCTTCTTTGTCTGATTTTCTCGGTCTGCCTCTTTTTGATTTTTTCAGCACGACCTGCTCTTCCGCAGCATTTTCGCCGGCTTCTTCGTCCCTGCCTGTGGGTGCGGTTTCCGTATCCTTGCCGGCGGCGGTCCGGACATGCTCTTCAACTTTTGCTACCTGTCCGGCCGTATCAGTTTCCTCGGATGTTTCGCCCGTATCTTTTCCGGCATCACCGGTCGAATCTCCTGTATCGCTTACATCAGTTTTTTTCGGTTTTCGTCCTCTTTTGGGCCTTGCAGTCTGATCGGCATCACTGTCCTGATCCTGCACGGTCTCAGCCGGCTGATCCTTTTTCGGCGCCTTGCGCTTGGCAGCCTTAAGGATCCGCTCGATCAGTTCCTCCTTATTATATTTTGTGACGCTCCTCAAGCCCATCATCCTGGCTATGTACTGCAAATCCTCCAGTGATTTTGCAGCAAGATTTACTTCTTCCATAATACACCTACCCGTTTTGATATATTCATATGATATTAATCCAGAATCCGCCTGAATACCTGTATGTCACTGCTCCAGACCTGAAGGCATAATCAGACCAAGCAAACAAAGCAACAGACATCCAACTGAGATCAAATTTCACGCATATAAATAATCCTTGGTTAATAAGGGAAATCTGACAGCAGAATGACTTTCACGATTCAATCTAATTATAGCATTCCAAAAACAGTATTGTCAATCATAGCAAAGATAAACAGTGTATCCGGGACGTTTCGCCGGAATATTCCGTCGGGATTATTTCCCGAGTTTGTTGACTGTCCGGAAGGCGTCCCTTGTAATCAGTATCTGGCTCATTGCAAGTATATTCTTAAGGTCGCTGTTTTTTGCCGCAGGTATCTTTACGCTTCCGCCGCAGCGGCCGCATCTGAGCAATATGCAGTCGCTCAGCAGGACCAGGTCGATGTCGGCGCCGCCGCATTCGCATATGATATTGCCGCATAAGGCAACATCATGGATACGGTTCAGCGTATCTATCATGACCCTGGTGTTCCTGAAATAGCTTTCATATCCATAGGTGTCCAGCAATTTGTCGAATTCCTTTTCCAGGTCGTCGATCTTATTGCAAACTGCTTCATCCCTGCCTATAAAGCACATTTGCACCCCAGTCTCCGGGCAATTGAACACCATGGGTTCGCCGAACAGTATCGACTTTTTCGTAAAGAGGTAGGTATGCTCATCATCGCACCCTATACATGGTATCCTGATCAGAAAGCTGTTTCCGCCCTCCCGCTTCATGGTAATGCAGGACTTCCTGCAGCGGCAAGCCAGGCTGTGTTCACCGTACAGCAGTTTGAATATGGAGACGTTGAAAAATTCAAAGCTCCCGCAGGAAGAACACTTATATGCAACGGTGATACTCGCGTCTATCAGCATTTTACCCACCTCTCTTAATTATATTCGCCGCATAAGGAAAAAATCCTGCTTTGCCCGTAATTGTATATATTTACGTCCTTAAGGGGAAAATATCGTCTGCCGCTTCCGCAATGAAATACATCACTGATATTAGTATATAAGCCTTATTGTATATTATTCGTATACGCCGTTATTATCGGTATGCTATAATTGAATAGTATTTAGAAAACTGTCGAATCGCAGAGCATACGAATTATTAAACATTAAGAAGGAAGCAATATAATGAAGCATATTTTTATAGTTAATCCGGCGGCCGGCAAGGGCAGGCCTTTGAAATTGATTCCCGTTATCCGCAGCCACTGCATGGAGCAAAATTGCGAACATGAAATCATCATTACCGGATACCCTGGCCACGCCACAGAGATAGCGGCGGCAAAAAGCGCTGAAGAGCGCTGCAGGATATATTCCGTCGGCGGCGACGGAACGCTGAATGAAGTGCTCAACGGGGTAGCCGGTACCGGGAGCAGCCTGGCCGTCATCCCGAGCGGTTCCGGCAACGACTTTATCAAGAGCATAGTCGGCAAGGCCGTTCCCGACGACATCATCCCGGCGACTATCAAAGGAACTGAACAGCTTATCGATTATGGCAGAGTCAATGACAAGTATTTCATAAATATCGCATCCGTCGGTTTTGATGCAAAAGTAGCTTACCAGACGGAGCTTTTCAAGAAACTGCCCATGATCTCAGGCAAAACGGCCTATATACTAGGCATTCTCAATACGATAATCATCAGGAGCAACGAATATATAGAACTTAAGCTGGATGACAGGGTGGTCTCAGGAGATACCCTCCTCATAGCGGCAGGTATTGGCAAATATTACGGCGGCGGGGTCAAGGCGCTGCCGGACGCCGTGATCGACGACGGCCTGTTCGACGTCTGCCATGTAGAGGGTGTGCCGAGGCTTAAAATACTGCGTTTGTTCCCGCAGTACATAAAAGGACTGCACGGCGCCATAGAAGGCGTCCATTTCTACAGGAGCAGAAAAGTCGAGATAACTGCAGAAAAGCCGATCCCTCTGAACCGGGACGGCGAGATAATACTGGCCCAAAAGGCGGTCTTCGAGATATTCCCGAAGAGCCTGCCGTTCGTTGTGCCGAACTTCGGTTGATACAGCCGGCCGGCCGAAGCGGCACCGAACTTTGCCAGTTAGCGCGATGTAAACATTCAGCCGGCACATCGCCGCACATAACGCATGGATGCACCGGATACCGGCCCGGCTCTGGCCAAACACAGCGCCGGGACACGGCCAGGCAGTGACGGAAGCTGAACGCGGCACCGGGTCTGTCCTAAACAGCCTCGAGCAGTTGATACTGCGCCGTATACAGCTTGTAATATGCCCCTTTCTTTTCCATCAACTCTTCATGCGTGCCCTGTTCGATTATCCTTCCGTTGTCAATATACATTATCCTGTCTGCATTCTTGATCGTGGAAAGCCTGTGGGCTATTATGAACGACGTCCGCCCTTTCAGAAGCCTCTGAAGCCCTGCCTGCAGAGCCATCTCAGTTTTGGTGTCGATGCTCGAAGTGGCCTCGTCGAGGATCAGTATCCTCGGGTCGGCAAGCAGCGCCCTTGCAAATGAGATCAGCTGCCTCTGCCCTACGGACAGCCTTGACCCTCTTTCATTGACTTCTGTCTTATAACCATCCGGCAGCGTCATTATGAAATCGTGTGCACAGACGGCTTTGGCGGCGGCAATGGCTTCCTCGTCCGTCGCGTCGAGCCTGCTGTATTTAATGTTGTCCATTATTGTGCCCGAGAATATGAACGTATCCTGCAGCATCACGCCCATCTGCTTCCTCAGCGACTCAAGCGTTACGCCTTTTACATCCATGCCGTCGATCATTACGCTTCCTTCCCGCACATCGTAGAACCGGCTTACCAGGCTGACGATGGTCGATTTGCCCGCTCCCGTGGGCCCTACCAGCGCAACAGTCTCACCGGGCCTGACGCTGAAGCTCACATGGTCCAGGATGACCTCATCCTTTTCGTAGCAGAACACAACATCCCTGAATTCCACCGCTCCCTTTATCTGCGGCATCTCAACAGCACCCGGCAGGTCTGCCACCGAGGGTTTCTCGTCGATGGTCTCGAATATCCTTTCAAGGTATGCGACTGCGTTTATAATGGAATTGTAGAAGTTGCCCAGGTTGCTGATAGGTTCCCAGAACCGCCACACGTAGCTTGTGAAAGCGATTATGATACCCGTGGTGATCCCGCCGGTCCCGAGCCAGTGAATACCTGCGAAAAATATTGCGCTGACGCTTGTCACAGATATAATGTCTATCATCGGCCACATCAGGAACTGTATCTTGATGGCTTCGATCCACGACTTCCTGTATTCGCTGTTTTGACCGAGGAAGATGTTCATGTTTTCATCCTCCCTGGCAAAAGACTGGGTCACTTTCATGCCGCAGATGCTTTCATGTATGTATGCGTTCATGTTCGACTGTTTCCTGCTGACTTTCTGCCATGCCTTACGCTGGGCATTTTTGATCAGGAGCGTGATCGCCACCAGTACAGGAAGCCCGGTAAAACAGACAAGCGCCAACTTCACATTAAGGACAAGCAGGAAGACTATTATCGCAACAAGGGTAAAAGCGTCCGTAATAACGTTGATAATTCCGTTTGAAAGCAGGTCGCTGAGAGAATTGACATAGTTAACGACCCTTACCAGTATCTTTCCGTGCGGCCTGCTGTCATAATAGTCGAAGGGCAGTTTCTGGATATGCCTGAAGATATCGTCCCTTATGTTGTAAATAACGCTCTGCCCTATATACGACATCGTCCTTATCCTGTACTTCATGCATATCGTGTTGAATACAAGTATTACAAAATATATCAGGGCAAGTACGAACAGTCCGGCTATATTCCCGGAAGGTATCATCTCGTCAATAGAGACCTTGACCAGGTACGGCCCCAGCAGCGCGAGCAAACTTGAAACGATCATCAGCATCACGGTAAAAGCCACCTTGCCTCTGTAAGGCTTCAGGTATCCCAGCAGTCTTTTCAGTTGCTTCGAATCAAATTTCGCTTCAAGTTCTTCATCTATGTCAAACTTGTTCCTTGCCATTTATTCATTCACCACCTTGTCAAAATCGCCGTACTGGTTTATGAATATGTTGTAATAGCGGCCCCTCATCGCCAGGAGTTCTTCGTGCGTGCCTCTCTCGACTATCCTGCCGCCTTCGAGCACCAGGATGAGATCGGCATGTTTCACAGACGAGATCCTGTGGGCGATTATGAATGTAGTCCTGTTTTTGCAGAATTCCTTCAGGTTCTGCTGTATCTGATGCTCCGTTTCGATGTCCACGCTTGATGTGGTATCGTCAAGTATTATTATCGGCGCTTCCTTCACGATCGCGCGCGCCAGCGCTATCCTTTGCTTCTGGCCTCCGGACAGGCCCACTCCCCTTTCTCCGATTATCGTGTCATAACCTTCCGGGAATTCCGTTATAAACTCATGGGCACAGGCAAGTTCCGCAGCCCACTGGACCTTTTCGACCGGAACGTCGGATGCGCCGTAAGCGATGTTTCCCTCAATGGTCTCGGAAAACAGGAATATATCCTGCATCGCAACCGCTATGTTGTCCCTGAGGGTCCTGACATCATAGTCCTTTACATCCCTTCCGTCTATGAGCACAGTACCGCGGGTACAGTCATAGAATCTCGAAATAAGGCTCACGAGCGTTGACTTTCCGGACCCTGTCGGTCCGACTATGGCCACAGTCTGGCCCGGATTCGCGCAGAAGCTTATATCTTCCAGTACGGGCTCCTTTCCGTATCTGAAGCTCACATCCCTGAATTCCACACGTCCTTCAAGCTTTTTAGAGACGGCCCCCTCTTTGCTCCTGATCTTTGGCTCCCTGTTGAGGAGCGTCATGACTTTTTCCGCGGAAGTGGCAAATCTCTGCGTATCGTTGATCAGCCAGCCTATCATCCTCATCGGGTTGTTCAGCGCCCAGAGGAAACTGTTGAAAGTGACGAGTTCTCCCAGGGTGATGTTTCCGTTGATCACAAGGATACCGCCCGCCAGGATGATTATGACCGAGAGGAATCCTGCCACCGCATCCATCACAGGGAGATATTTCTCCCATATCTTCGAAGCATCCAGGTTGCAGTCCCTGAAACCGGCATTCTCCCTTGAAAATTTATAGATTTCGTAGTCTTCCTGTGCAAATGCCTTTACGACCCTGTTCCCGCTGATATTTTCCTGGACCACCGAATTGAGCCTGGAGAACTGTTCCCTTATCGCGGAAAATGCAGGCTTGACAGTGCTTGAAAGCCTCACAGCGAGAATGCCTGTTATCGGAGTGATAGCAAGAAGGATAAGGGTGAATGTGGTATTTATGGTAAACAGCACGATCAGCACCAGGATCAGTGTAACAGCATGCATGAAAACAGAATATATGACATAGGCGGTGAAATGCCTGACCGCGTCAAGGTCGCCGGTTATCCTGGCCATTATGTCGCCGGTCTTCGTACGGTCGAAAAAGTCGAAATCCAGTTCCTGTATCTTCCTGAAGACATCTCTCCTGGCATTGTACACCACATTCTGTGAAATGTTCTCGAACATGTAGAGGTACGTATACCTGAAAATGGCCCTCAGGACTGTGTTGCCCACCATGATAAGAACCAGGGTAAGCAGCCTGTCGGTCTGGCCCTTTCCAATAACATCGTCAACTATGATCCCCTGTACGAATGGGTTGATCAGGTTCAGCAAATTCACTGCAAATACAAGTCCGAGGGCGACAAAGAAAAGGAACCTGTACTTCCTCATCAGTCCCCAGACCCATTTGAATTCTCTCATGTAAATCAACTGCCTTTTTCTATCTCGTGTTGGATCGTTTCCAACAATAATTATCAACGATTTGCTTTGACAAGAAAATGTACATTTCTGCCTTTGTGATGTATAATCTTATAATGACGTTTATGACGGCCAATTATCATTGCAGGTTTTGTCAAAGGTTGGATGATCTATGTGCGATATTGGCATTAAGCCGGAAAACTTCAACCCGCAGGTGTATTTTACTTTTAAAGGCAGATACGAAGAAAACCATGTGACCAAAGTACATTCCCATGATTTCGTCACGATGATCTATGTAATGTCCGGGAACTGCACGTACACCATCAACGGAGCTTCATACCGCGTAAGGAAGGGAGATATGCTCGTTTTTAACGCCAACGTGACACACGGCAAAAACGTCGGCGCCGGAGAAGAAATAATGGAACTGCATGTTGGACTCGGGAATATATGTATCGACGGATTGCCCCGCAACCACCTGGTGGCTTCCGATGCGCCTCCCGTTTATCACCTGCAGGATTATGAGCAGCAATTCATCAACTGCTGCAGCGATATCTGCACTGAGCAGGAAAACAACCTGCCCGGATGCGAACTGATGATAAAAGTGCACGTAATGAGGATGATGGTGCTTTTCATGAAAGCCACGAAAACGGGCATCCATCGCAGTGCAAACACGCTTTCGGGCATCGATTCCTCCGATAAGGCAGTGATCGTTAATACCCTCATGAAATATATGAACGAGAACTACATGCGCCAGATATCGCTCGAAACGATCTCGAAAAAAATCTACCTTAGTCCTGCCTACATTTCGAAGGTATTCAAGGATGAGACCGGCGAGACTCCGATAAATTATCTTATAAAAATACGTCTCGCCAAAGCGCGGGAAATGCTGATGGCAGGCGGCCGGTCCGTCAAGTCCATCGCCCGGGCCGTCGGCTACGACGATGCATACTACTTCAGCAAGCTGTATAAGAAATATCACGGCGTCGCCCCGTCGAAGGTGTTAAAGGAAAGGGGACACTCCGGTCTTTATTCCACCCAGTGCAATGGTTCGAAGTAATCCGTGTAGACTCCGTAAGCGCCATTGTCCCTTACCTTGACATACTCATTATAGTCGTTTACAGTATGTACAAATACAGGAATGCCCAAATCAGAGAATTTTTTCAGCGAATCGGTTTTTGCCCGGCTTTGAGACATCGTCAGCCCGAATAATGGCTGTTCACTGCAGAATTCAAAAACATCGTCCCCGATAGTTTCGATCCTGTAAAGTGTCAGGATAATATGTTCATAACCAAGGTTTTTGACCGGCTCGTACTCATCAAGGGAGTATATCTGAGGAATGATCTTCTTGCTCGCTTCGGGATAATTATTCCTGATATACCCCAGTACCTCGACATTGTTTTCCTTTATGTCAGTGATGATATATGCATCATCATGCATTTCGAGCCACAGCTCAAGTTTATCCAGATCCATGAACTCAAGGCCCAGGATGCCCGTCCTTTTTTTGAAGTCTTCATATCCATACTCTTCGGTGGAATACTTGATCCCGGCAAACCAGTTGGCGTTGCCCCAATCATGTATGAATACCGGAATACCGTCGGAAGTGAGACTTATATCCATTTCTATATACCGAAAGCCTTCTTCATATGACTTGTTAAGCGCTTGCAGGGAATTAGTCATACGGATGCCGTAAATGTCGCCTCCTGCATGGGCTACAAGCCTGGGCGCCGCCGGGGTTATAACAGCAGGGTTGCTGCCATGCTGTTCATCGCTGATGCCATATTTATTATCGGCAATATCTTGCTCGTTGTCACTGCCCTTATGTTGACCGGTATCTTCATCGTTCGGAAAATTTCCTGTATTGTCGGTATTCAATGCTGATATACTGTTTCCTGTCCTCTGCAGCACATAATCGACAGTCCCGTGCAGCTTTCCCGGATCCTGATCCTGCGCTTCTGCCTGTATCTCCACACCGGCTTGCACCTGGGCCCCGGCCTGTTCCTGGCCGGGATCATGGTCCTGCGCCTGATTCTGCTGTTGTATCTGGCTATTATCCGGGTTTTGAAACGTATATGAGACTGTTCTCATGCATGCAGTCAACAAGAAAAAAACATTTACGGTTAAAAGGACCAGTAAAGCCTTCCCCCGTCTCATTCTCCACTCACCCCAACCTTAGCGCTTTCAAGGCAAACATATATTTTAAGCTTACCCTTTGCGTTTCGTATCGTCAATATTTTATGCTTGACTGAAAATATAATAAGAAGTATTTTTGTAACGATATGGTATAATATCCTTTACATGAATATATTGGGAGAGTGGGGTCAAGTGAGAATAACAGAGGCGCAGTTAAAAGCTTTCTGTTCAGGTACATCATCCCCTCTTTCCTTTTACCGGCTGTTGTTCTCGTGCTGATCATGGGGATAAAAGTGATCCCTGATGTAATATTGGTATTTATCAATATGATTGTCCTGGTTCTGCTCGTATTCAAGATGTCAAAAAAAGAGCTCCCGTTCTGCAGGAGCTTTCAGCACACAGTTGATGGGAACACCGGGGGAGTGGTATTCCTGTCATTCTTCCTGATAGCATTTATGGCGGGGATCCACTTCGCGCTGTCATTTGCCCCGCCTTTTGGTGTGATTGCAAATATCGCCGTTTCAGTGCTTCTCAGTGTTTTATTGTGGAGAAGCTGCTTCAGGATCTCGTGGAAGGATGTAGAATATTAAAAAGTACATTGCGTACTGGAAAATCAGTTGCGCACTGCATCACTTTTGCGGCAGGAGCCCGATGATATAGTTGGTAAGCTCCTTCGCTGCTTTTTCATGGGCATGTTTGCCCGGGTGGGATCTCGATCCCATTGTTTCGTTTGTAGTGTTGGGAAGCTGGAAGACCGACACTTTCCTGTCTCCGGTGCTGCGGGTATATGTGTCGGCCGCCCGGTAGACCGACGGCATCAGGGGCGCGCCGCACATTCCGTAAGCCCACACTATATGCGCGTTTTTATTGTACTTCCTCAGTTTTCTGAGGAAACCTGCAGCCGCGTTTTCAAATGCCGCCAGATCTTCCTCATTGAATGTGCCGTCCTCATTCAGCCTCTGCTTATGCCGGGCTCCGCTTGCCTCATCGACCCATTCCGGTGTGCTGAACGCATTAGCATCGTTAGTTCCAAGGTTGACAACTATCACATCCGGCTGCCATTCGTCAAAATCGTTCTGCCCAAATGCATCCGCCACAGCACAGTTCTCTTTCGGCAATATTCCGCAGATCTGCTCATAGTAACGGGGTATGCTGCAGTTCGGATTATTGTCCCAGCCGGTCAGGACGCCCCATCCGCTTTGGGAAACGACCCTGTAGTCCGCATTCAGCGCTTTTGCCGTCAGATAGGTGTAATTGTCCGCCGCGCTGAACCACATGGGGATCCAGTCCTGTTCGCATGATGCCCCGACAGTCCCTTCCCCTGATGTTATGCTGTCGCCTATGAACTCGATTTTGTACGGCCTGTCCTCAACGGGAAGGAATTCCCCGTCAAATCTCACAGAATGTATATGTACCAGGCATCCTTTGTCAAAGCTCATTGGCTGGACATCCTTCATTATTCGCACATTCTTTGCGGCGCCCGCGTTCATCCCTCTGAATACGCATAACCAATGTCTTCCCGCAGTCACCATCTGCCTTGCTACAGGATATGAGTTGATGAGTATGCTTATCCACGGCTCATACACATCATAATCCGTCTCGACCTCGATCCACAGTTCCGAACCTTTGGCATTGAACTCGATTCCGCTTCCGGTCCAGAAAAGCGTTAACGGTGAAAGGCGCCCGGTCATGCGCCCGTGGACCTTCATGTTTCGGATATCAGATAATGAATAGATCTTCAGATTGCTGTTTTCTTTCATTTGAACACCACCCTAACTATTGGTTATCTCATATGTCCTGTGTTCATTCAGGAAAAGGAACTCTTCATCTTTTAAGTCAAATCTGTCGCTTAATAATATTTATAAGGCATAACTGCAGTCACTTATG
>ERZ795060.2287-NODE-2287-length-19869-cov-4.938074_pt1 | contig 19869 bp, 11 predicted proteins | sample MGYA00375144_ERZ795060 | MGnify/ENA primary metagenome ERZ795060 (study PRJEB30189, sample SAMN05720157) | activated sludge metagenome | isolation source: anaerobic digester from wastewater treatment plant | place: Japan | collected 2015-05-15 ...
AACACCCGGTACGATCATTCACGCCATGCGGTTGCGCGATTGGTCAGAGATTCCTCTCTCTCTCCTGCGCAGCGCGGGCCGAAAACTGCCGGCGCGGGCAAAGAAGCATAACGACGATCATGCGTTTGTGCAATAGACCGTCAATCAGGGAAAATCCTGACACGGAGTCTGGAGGGAGTATGGTCTGTGATTACGAAAACGCATTCGCGCATTCCGCACTCAGGTTGATGAACAACTGAGGTAGCCAGTGCGGATTGCGGCGTGAACCTCCGAGTCACGGAGGTCCGCCTTCACCAAGTTTTCACGCGTGTGAGTTACCCCGGCGCGGGCGGGGCGGGCTGGATGAGTTCGGGGGAGTTGTTGCGCGGGTTGCCGACGGCTTTGGAGACGGGGTGGAAGGCGAGGACGCCGTCGGCGGCGGGGCGGCAGAGGGCCTGGATGTCGGCGAGGGGGGTGGCGGGGTCGAGCCAGGCGGCGAGGTGCTCGCGTTCGAGGATGACGGGGGAGCGGTCGTGGAGGGATTCGAGGCCGTGCGGGGCGTGGGTGGTGAGGATGGCGAAGGTTTCGCCGTCGTGCGGGCGGTCGTGGATGCCGGCCATGCAGAGGGGCGCGCCGTCGGCGCGGAAGATATAGAAGGGCTGCTTGGAGCCGTCGGGCTGGAGTTGCCACTCGAAGTAGCCGCTGGCGGGGACGATGCAGCGGCCGGACTTGAAGGCGGCGCGGAAGAGGCGGGAGGTGGCGACGGATTCGGAGCGAGCGTTGATGGTGTGCTTGGGGGGCTCGGGCTGGGTCCACCAGGCGGGGGTGAAGCCCCAGCGAGCGAGTTCGAGGACGCGGTCGTTGCCGCGGCGGAAGACGATGGGGCAGGGCTGTGTGGGGGCGATGTTGTATGAGGCGCGGAGGAGGTGCTCGAGTCGTTCGGGGAAGATGCCGAACTCGAGGAGGTCGTGGAGTTCACGCCAGGAGAGTTTGAAGGCGTAGCGGCCGCACATGGGGGGAGGGTACGAGGGCGGGCGGGGTGGCCGAGAGAAGCGGGGCCCGAGGGTGGCGGCGGTCCTGGGTGCGAGGCTCGAAGCGCGGGCCGCGAGCGGACTGTACGAAGTCGAGCCGGGCTCGTCAGGCCGCGTGGGCACGCCGACGGTATTCGGAGTTCGTTGGCCCTGCCCGCGCACTCGCATCACCGTCGTCCCATGTGCACATGCCGTCCCGTGGTCGCGAAGGGCGACACGTTAGCGTCATGCTTTAGTCCGCCGTCGCGCATCAATACCCCCATGACGGGACGCGCGTTGCGTCACCCACCTCAAACAGCCGAGGCGGAGACTCCCGCTCGGCCACGGAGCATTCGCATGGACACTCGGAACCTCTCGGTCGGGATCGTCTCGTTCGTCCTGCTCGCCGGTGCGGGCGCATGGGCTTTCGCGCAGCCCGGCCAGCCGCCGCAGCCCGCGGGCAACTCGCAGCCCAAGGGCGAGGAGGAGGAAGGCGACGAGGAAGAGATCATCACGCTGGACAAGGCCCCGGCGGCCGTCCGCGCCGCCGCGATCCAACTCGCGGGCGACGCCAAGAACATCACCAAGGTCATCCAGGAGGAGGACGACGAGGACAACGTGCAGTACGAAGTCGAGTACAAGCAGGGCGCGGGCGCGACGGTGGTCAAGTGCGCCGCGATCTTCTCCGCCGCGGGCGACCTGATGGAGATCGAGAAGGCCACCACCGAGGGCAGACTCCCGGCGGCGGTCATGGCCGCGCTCAAGAAGGACTACCCCAAGGCCACCTTCGCCGATCCGCAAGTCGTGACCAAGATGTTCTACGAGATCGAAGTCGTCATCGACGGCAAGAAGCACGAAGTCAAAGTTGATGCCTCGGGCAACATCGAGGACGAGTCCGAGGGCGGCGACGAGCACGGCGAGCACGCCCAGGGTGAGGAGCACGAGAAGGGCGAGAAGCCCGAGGGGAAGAAGGACAAGAAGGACTGAGCAGTCCTCGGGTTGTTCGGCCTGCAAATTCACCACCGCGCGCCTCGCCGGGCGCGCGGCGGATTCGCCCGCACGTCGCCGCACGTCTATCGCAAGGATCATTGCGTCATGCCCACGCCCACCTCGGGCACCCACTCCAAACTCCCCGCGATCACCCTCGCCTACTGGATCATGAAGATCGCCGCGACCACGCTGGGCGAGACGCTGGGCGACTTCCTTTCCAAAGGCCCCGAGCACGGCGGCATCAACCTGGGCTACGCGCTGGCGTCGCTCATCGTGCTGGGCATCTTCCTCGCCACGCTCATCCCCCAACTCTTCACCACGCGGCACATCCCGTTCCTCTACTGGGCGGTGATCCTCTCGACCAGCACGGCGGGCACGACCATGTCCGACTTCATGGACCGCACGCTGGGCCTGGGCTACGCCAAGGGGAGCGCGATCCTGATCGCCGCGCTCATCGGCGCGCTGGTGCTGTGGCGGCTCGTTGAAGGGTCGATCTCGGTCAGCAGCGTCCGCACGCGCCGCGCTGAGAGTTTCTATTGGTTCGCCATCCTCTGCTCCAACACGCTGGGCACCGCGCTGGGCGATTATCTCGCCGACGAAGAGCAAGGACCGGGCCTGGGTTTCATGGGCGGGGCCGCGCTCATCGGCGGCGTGATCGCGGCGATCGCGGCCATCTATTTCATCGCCCGCAAGATGAAACTCACGAGCCCTGCTCTCTGTGTCGGCCTCTTCTGGGCCGCGTTCGTGCTCACGCGACCCTTTGGCGCGACCTTCGGCGACGTGCTGGCCCGCCCGACGAGCGAGGGCGGCCTGGGCTTCGGCCCCGGCGGGGCGTCGGCGGTGCTGGCGGCGATCCTTGTGGGGATGATTGTGTTCACGAAGAAGCGGAGCCGAACGCAGACGGCGACACCGGGCATCGGCCCATCCGCAGAGTCCAGCCGCTAAGCGGGCCGCTGCCGCCGCGACGGTGCGTCGGTGGATGAAGGAACTGCGTTAGCGGCAACATTCCGCGCACGCGGCGCGGGATCGCTGGCCGAGCTACCGCAGCGGACCTTCCCTTGCAGCGCCGCACTCCGGGCATCTCGTGTCTGGCGGCAGTTCTGCCACCGGATACTCGCACGCCGGGCATGCGCCCCGACGCTCCAGGCGTCGCGCCCGCACTCGTCGCCGCCAGAGCACCGCCGAGACTGTCCCGCACGCAATCGCCGGAAGCCAAAGGGGAACTGAGAGCGACCAGGAGCCCGGGAAGCGGCCTGACTCAAACCACCACGAAGCGTGGGCTGGGTGAGAGCGAAAGCTCCACCCTGCGTCCGGATTGTCCCCCAGCGCGGAGGCGTCATCGCCAATGACCGCGCGCCCGGACGCCACGCCTACGTACGCGCCGCCACGGCCCATCCAGCCCAGATTGAACCACATGCTGCCCATCCAGCCCAAGAGAAGCAGCGCAGTGATTGTCGAGAACCCCATTGCCGTGACGAGCCCAGCCCTCGATGGCGCGTGCATGGAACGATCCTAGGCGGTCGCCCCGATTGGTGTTGTTCGTCCGAGGGCCGATCACGCACCCACCGTCGCCGTCGTGACTTCCGACCACGGCCCCAGCCACGGCGGATCTACGACCCTCTTGCGCGTAAGGGGAATCTATTCCCGCCAGATCTCGGTGAATGTGAGGCCCTTGAGCCCCGCCGCCTCCACCGCCGCCTTGAAGTCCTCCTCCGGGTCGCCCGAACGCTCGACGCAGTAGATCCTCGACGAGCGGCAGGTCTCCGGCAGGCGGAACAATGAGCTCTCAGAGAATCGCTCCGGGCGAAAGTGGTACCCGGCGTCGATGTTGAGCCGCTTGCTGCCGCCGTCGCCGTGCCACCGGCACTTGCCATGGTCGAGGCAGTTGACCACCTCGGTGATGTTGAGAATCAGAAGTTCCATTCCCTCGAACGTAAGCGGCAGAGTCTCGCCACCCATCTCGGCATGTTTCTGGATGTGCGGAAATGCGGCTCGAGTCACCGCGGGCACGCAACTCGAACCGATTCCCCAAAAATCTCCTACTTTCTTCTTGGGATAGTGGCACCACACGCCCGGCGGCGACCACCGGTTGGCCACGTGCTCGCCGTCGAACTTCAGCAGCGGTTGCTTGTATTCGACGATCCCCTCCTCGAACAGCAAGCTCTTAAACTCGTTGCAATTGTGGCGGACTTCGAAGACTTGCATGCCGTGACCTCCATCGGCGTCGGACGAACCCGCCGACGTGCGACAGCGTAGGGTCACTGGCACACACGCGGTGCTCGTCGGTTCTTATGCCGCCACCGTCGCGCTCGTCGTGTCGCTCCACGGCCCGGTCGCTCCGCTGGTGCTCACCCAGCGCGTGAGGTAGTGGGCCTGCATGCCGCCCTTGTCGGACTCGAAACTGAGCGTCGTCTCGCCGCGCGTGACGCTGCCGATGTAGCGGTAGTCGCCGGGGTTCGCGGGCGCAGGCTGGCCCGGCGCGGTGAGCGCGACGAAGACCTCGGCGCTCTAGACGCCCTTGGGCCTCGCGCGGCGGGTCGGCGTGGACTCGTCCACCAGCCGCAGTGGGTGCGTCATTCTCTGCCCGCTCTCGACCAGCGCGAGCGGGCGCGAGGTCGGCGTCGGCGCGGGCGATGCGGCTTTCCCAGGTAGTCGTTGGCCTCCTTGAGGATCTGGTTGTCGATCGTCAGGTCCGCCACGGCCTGCTTCAGCCTCGCGTTCTCGATCTCCAGCTCCTTCAACCGCCTGGCCTCTTCCGCCTTCATCCCGCCGTACTGGCTCCGCCAGCGAGCAAACGTCGGCTCGCTCACGCCCAGGGCCTGCACGACCTGCGCGACGGTCTTCCCCGCCGCCCGCATCGCCTCGGCCTCTCGCAGCTTGGTCACGATCTGTTCCGGTGTGTGCCTCGTCCGCTTCATCGTCAAGAGTCTCCTGGTCGCCGCCGGCGACCGCTGGGACTCTCATAGGCCTGGATCAGGCTTTGGGGGGCAGGTCAGCATAGGCACGACCAGCCGGAGGGCTCGATGGCCAAGGGTGTCAACGGAACAGAACGGGCAAGCGCGAACGCAAGCTGCCGCGTTCACAGCCATCGGAGATGTCACTTGGGCGCGGCTGCGGCATCCGTCCGAAGAATGCTGGCCAGCAGGGAGTTGATGTAACCGGCTGCGTCGTCTTGCTGAAACAGCACGCCCATCTGTTCCACCTCAGTCTTGGTCATCAACTGCCCCGCCCCGCGTGACCAACCAAGGCTGGCAAAGGGCGTGTTGGAGAGGATGAAGGCGTGCAGTTGCAGATCGGGGGCCTGACGCTCAACGATCTGTTGCAGCCGGGGCACCTCGCGCGTGGCGAACTGCACCTTCGGGTCGCCGGGGTCGAAGTGGTGCAGGCCCTTGGGATCGACGAACGCCAGATGCTGGCGGTCCCCGTCCTGGACCCACAGCAGGAAGTCAGGGAAAAAGTTCGCAGCCTGAAAGAACCCGAGGCCGGTCACCGCCTGATTGCGGAGCAGATAGACATCGTGTCCACGGTTCTCCGTGCACCATTGTGCCAAATCTTGCACGAACGCGGCCTCCCACTTGTCGAGAGCAACCGGGCTGATTCGGATTTCCGCGTTCTTCCCGACGTGGAGGAGGGGCTGATACAGGTGGCCGCCGAACGGCACCGTGCGCCAGCGCCCGCCCCACTTGCTCCAAGGGGCGAGGAGGTTCTGTCCCAGCGCCGTCTTGAGTTCTTCGATGGACGTGGCGATCTGCTCGATCTGCTCAGCCGTTTGCACCAAGTCAGTGGTCTCGATGCTGTATCCGTCGACGAGGTTCGGATCGTCGGGTGCCAACTCCGCGACCTCCAGGTACGGGGCTTCCCACCGGCCCCGGATGTAGCGATAGAACCGCTCCGCGTATGCGTTCAACAACTGCTGCGCCATCCGCTGCCACTGGGCACGGTTCTCGTAGCGGTCCAGGCGCATGTCGTCGGCGGTCGCCAACAACTCGTACCAATCGTCGCGTGCCAGCATCGACGCGATGGCCGGTCGATCGATGTGTAGCCGGTCGAGCCCTCGGGTCGCCTTGAATGCCTCCAGGCCGAACAGCAGGTCATCGATGTCGAACATGAATGGCGGGATGGTCTTGAGCGTCTGCCGCGGCAAATCGGCGGCCTGCCCGATCGCAGACGTGATCTGTTGATTCGCGCCGGCGATCCCACGAATCCGCGGCAGCCAGTTCAGCTTCGTCCGATGTTGCCGCAGCCACGCATCCTCGGGCGCGGTCTCGTGCGGGGGCCGAAGCCGCACGAGCGGGCCGAGTTTGCGGAACGCCTGGCCGCGCTCCACGGCCTCGATCTCGCTACGGAGACGAAGCGTCTTTAACTTCCGCTCAGGCAGCGTCTTCACGACAGGCAGATCCCAGACCTGCTTCTCCTGCGCTTCGGGCACCTCGCTGAAGATCCAGTCGCGAAACTGGTTCATGTAGGTGGCCTTGACGCCAATCACCTGTAGCGTCTCGACCTGCCGAAGGTTCTTGGGTGCCGGCGGCTTCTCTGCGAGCACCGACGACCGTCGCAGACTCATCCGATAGCCCCGCAGACGCACACCACGCCCAAACAACTGGATGATCTGGGTGCCCTCGTTCTTGCCCATCCGCATGAGCCCGATGGATGAGACACGCCACGAGTTCCATCCCTCCGTGAACTTCCGTGAGCCGACGAGGAGATTGACAGGGCTGTCGTCGCGGTTGATGCCCATGAACAGCGACGGGCGGTTCGCATCGTCCTCCAGGCGCACAACGCCCCTTTCGACGCACGCGTCCGCGACGGCTCCCGGGTCTCCGACGTTCACCACCCCGAACGGCTCGGCCTCGCCGACCTTCAGGGCCAACTCGCCGGTGGCCCCTCTCATCATCTGCACCGCCAGCGACCCGCCGCCGGGAGCATGGAACACATCCCGCAGAATGCCCTCGTGCAGCGACCGCGCTAGCACGGCCTTGTCTCCCGACACATCCAGGTGTGGAAGGCGATGGGCCAGAAGGTCCCGGCCCCGTTGGTCCTTGAAACCCTCCTCCAGCAGGCTCTGGATGATCGCCACCGATTCCGTCGGCGCGTTCAGGAATCCCTTCAGGAACAGCAGCACCTCGACCACGTCCGACACGGACTCCTTGTCGTCCGTCGTCGAGACTTTCCCGCCCGTCACGGTGTGCCCCACGAACACCCACAGCGGCTTGTCGATCTGGAACGGCTTCATCGCATCGCCGCCGTCCATCCACACCCGCATCTGCTGGTAGAAGAGCAACAGGGCCGCCGTCAGGTAGCGACGCTGCTCGATCTTGTCCTCGTCGTCCGCGTCGAGATTCAGGATCGTAAAGTCCTTCCCGTACCCATCGCGGTAGAAACTCCGGTAGGCGTAGTCGAAGAGCACGCTCCGCGCGTATCGGTTCTTCATCCCCTCGTCGGTGCCGATGGCCTCCTTGAACGTCGCCGAGTACTCGATGCAGAAGCCGTCCCTGGCAAGCTGGTCGCGACGCCCCATCCACTTGCCATCTTCGCCGCGCCCCGCGCCGCGGTGCCCCTCGTCCACCAGCACCAGATTGCACCCCTCGAACGCCTCGGTCGCGACCGTCGCCTTGCCGTGGTCATCCTGGAACTTATGGATGGAGAGAATCTTGATCGCCCGCTGAGCGTGCGCGGCGAACAGCCCATCCACGCCCTGCTCGCCGACGGTCACGACATCGAACCCCGACTGCGCGAACTCCGTGGCGTGCTGAGCGCTCAGGCCGTCGTTGGGGGTGACGAGAATAATCTGGTCGAGTTTGGGCCACTTCCCAGAGGCAAACGCGGCCGCGTGATACTGGCGGAACTGGCGCACGTGGACATGCATCAGCAGGGTCTTCCCGCTGCCGGTGGCGCACCAGAACGCCAGGCGGGCAAGTTGCCGCTTCGGATCGGCGTCATCGTCGCCGACAGGTTCGGTCGGGAACGGGGCCACCTGATCGGGCTCGGCCGCCTCCGCATTGTGCTCGGCGATCCTCGCGTTGATCTCGTCCCGCAGCGCTCCGGCGTCCTGGAAGTACCGATCGAGGAACATCTCCGTGAACAGCAGCGCCAGGTACTGGTGGTACTTCCAGTCGATCCGGGGCTGGTTGTGCCGAGTGCGAGCCGTGTTGATCGCCTGCGTGTGTTCCAGGATGTTCTGCTCGTACACCCTCAAGCGGTCCACGGGCACGACGTTGGCATCCGCCACCGTCGGCAGCACACCGGCGATCGCCTCGAAGAAGCGGTGCAGGCCGGTTCGTTCGTCGATGCCTTCCGCGCTGTCGGGCGAGACCTGAAACCGCTCCTTGAACTGCGTCAGATCACGCACGCCCAGTTTCGAGAGCGCCCACTGGAACAGCACCGTCTGCCGGTGAAAGTCGGGCTTGGCCCGACCACCCGCCCCATTCCGCGCGGGCCTGCCCCGCCGCGGGGGGCGCGCGCCGGGCGTCGCCGCGGCTGGGGCGGCGGCATCGCCGTCGCCTGCGCCACGCGATCGTGCACGACCGCCGGGGGGGCGCTCAGCCATTCGCCCCTCCCGTCGCGGAGGCCGAATCCGTGTCCTCGAACATCTTCGCCTTGAACGTCTCCTCCGTCGGGTAGACCGTGCGGATCTCCGCCGTCGGCTGCGGCAGGGTCACCGGGCCATTGATGTAGATCAGGTGGTAGTCGCGGTGCTCCGTCCGCTCGCGGGTGTTCTCGCGGTGGCGAGCCATCCAAGCGTCGAGCACCGCGGCGTCCTTCTCCGGGTCATCGGTCAGTTTCCGCCACACCACCAGCACGCGGGCGGCGTTGCCCCCGTTGGAAGCCGGGTTGAGTTCGCCCTCGACACGCTGGAAGACGTGGGGTCCAGTCTTTGACGCGACGAGCTTCTCGCCTCGCCATGTTTTCACCTTCAGCTTGCCGAGTCCGTCGTCGTGGCGGACACGCTCAAACTCGGGATCGAAGTGCTCCAGTGGGCCGTGCGCGTGCACCTTCAGACCGATCAGGTAGTTGAAGGTCTCGACCAGATCGACGCGGTGCCGCTTGATCTCGGCATCACCGGCCAGTTGGGCGTTGATGGTGTATCCCCACGGATCGCGGAAGGCGTCCAAGTTCAGCAGATGCGGCCCGAGCTCGAGATCGAGGCCGTAGGTGATCAGGGCGTCCTTCTCGGCTGCCGAACGGCCTTCGAGGAGCGTGCCGGACGGCGCAGGGAGGTTGTTCAGGGCGTCTTCGTAAGACTCCAACGACAAGTACTTGATTAGACTGCTAGTGCCAGCACACCAACTTTGTGCCCTGCCCTCACGCCACTCGGCACTGAACAAGGCCTTGGCGACGCGAGGCAGGAGCACTGAATCGAAGTACTTTCCCATTTCCACCAAGATAAACCGTCGACCACCGCCATCTTCTCTATTCAATTGGATGACTGCATGAGCCGTTGTTCCGGACCCGCCGAAGAAGTCGCACACCCAAGAGTCTCGATCGACATTCGTGGCTCGAATGCAATCAACAACGAGTCGCAGCGCTTTCGGAAACGTGAAATCAGCAATCCTGCCGAACATCCGCTTGAGTAAGTTAGTTCCATACTCGGTTGCGGAGTACTCCTTTGAATCCCACCACGTAACCGGGAGCATTCCCTCATCCGTCATCCGCGACTTCAGGTAGATCCCGGTCCTTCCTCTCTGATCTGGCTTTGCACAGAAGTTGGAGAGGTCTTCCACAAAAGACTCTGAACCCCACTTCCAGCGCAGTTGATCCCCCGCCTCATTGATGGGCCATACAACTTCCTCGCCGCTCATAGGCGATTCGAGTACATTCCACTCTTTGTTCTTTGCATTCCACTCCAGCTTCGGCAGACGCACTAAACCGTTCTTGGCATAGATCGGATAGTACATTTTGGGGCGTGCTTCTCGGGTCGCTTCACGGCCGCCATGCTTTCTGAAGTTGACCCACTCGAAGGCACCTTTGTTGTCAGACTCCGAGTATCGTGCCCGTTGCTCTTCATTTCTGCGCAGTCGTCCAACGACAGATCTATCCGATGCGGCAAGAAACACCGCGTACTCATGGGCCTCAGCAAATCCTTTGGGCGTAGAGCGCCCAGCAGGGTTGCTTCGAACCGCCACGACGCCAAGTAGGGATGCAGGGCCAAACTGCCCATCGAACAGACACCGCATCCTGGCCGCTTCAACATCGTCGATCGCCACGCAAACGATGCCGTCCAAAGTGAGAAGGCGTTTGCCAAGCTGTACACGATCAGCGATTAGAGAAAGCCACGACGATTCTTTGTACTCGTTCTTGTATGCGATCGCGGAAGCCGCCGTGTTATAAGGGGGATCGATGTAGATGGTGTGTACTTGACCAGAAAAGCGGTTGTGAAGCATGCCCAGTGCCTGCAAGTTTTCTGAATTGACAAGTAGGCCGGTAGTTGCCGAGTCCAGTCCTGCCGATCGGTTCAGTACAGCCTCCGTGGAGAGCAACTCTGCGACAAACGACCGAGAGAAGTGGCGTGTGTCGACGGGAAGACACGAGCACGCGTCCAAGTGCGCCCGCGTCCCCCACGCCGCTCCGCCGAAGAGCCCGGCGTCTCCAATGTTCTCGGGCTTGAAACCCAGCCGCTCCCACTCGGCCCACTGCTCGGCGTTCTGCGCGACCACGTCGCGGAGCGCGGGCGGGATGCGGTCGACGGTCACGAGCCAGTTCGTGTTGAGCACGAACTTCTTCTTGAGCCACATCTTCTTCTGGAAGTTCTCGATGGCGGCGAGGAAGTCGATGATGCGGCCGGCGACCCTGCGGATGGCCTTGACCTTGCCCTGCACGCGCTGAAGGTGATCGGGCGGGAGAGACTCCAGGTCATCCAGCCGCACGACTTCGTTCTTGATGTAGAAGTCCAGTTCGCGGCGGAGGAAGCCGCCGAGGTCCTTGTGGATGAAGTAGTCGAAGGTGTTGCGGGCGGTGAAGTGGTCCAGGTGCTTGCCGAGGAGCGTGCGGGCGGGCTTGTCGGGCGTCGCGGCGGCTCCGGGGGCGGCGATGAGCGTTTTCCACGCCTCGGGCATGGCGGCGACGGCCCGCTTCTCGGCATCGGCGCAGAACTGCTCCCGTTCATCGCCCTTCTTGGGGTTGGACGCCCTGGCGTAATCGCCGCCGAAGACGGCGACCGCGCCGGCGGCGGCCCGGTCCTTGTCGGCCTGCGTCGGGACGCGGAACTCGAAGCGGAGCGTCAGCACGCTCGCCGCCACCTCGACCGGGTTCTCGATGGCGAGGATGTACCGTCGCTTGGCGTCGTCCGGCTCTTTGTTGTTGCCGACCTCCTGGGTCGCTTCGACCAACTTGAAGCGGACGGTCTTGTCGCCGCCCCCCCCAACCTTGAAGCGATAGTCCTTGTGCCACTCGCCGGACTTGATGTAGTACTGGTCCTTGTTGGCCCAGTGGAGCGTGACTTCCTCGCCGCTGTAGGGGATGGCGTAGGTGTCGCCCTTGTAGCGGCGCTGGGAGATGAAGTCGCCCTCGTCGTAGTAGCGGCCGAAGAAGGCGAGGAGGTGGTTGTAGATGTCGGCCTCGAGGTCGGCGGCCCCCCCCGCCGCGCCGCCCGCGGACTCCAGCCGGGCGCGCAGGTCCTTCACCTTTGGCAGCGTCTCAGGATCGGCCCCGAGGGCGCGGGCCTGCTCGATCGCTTTGTCGAGCTCGGCCTGCACCAGGTCGGCGGCCCCGGCCCCGTGTGCCGCGAGCGTGTCCTTCACCACGTCCTTGAGTTGGCGGTCGAGAAACTCGGTGACTTCCTTGTTCTTGGCGGCGATGATGCGGTAGATGCCGAAGTCCAGGTCCGACTTGTCGAGCTCGAACAACTCCCTCAGTTTGGCCTTGAGGGCGTTGAACTTGCTGTCCGTGATGGCGGTGGTGGGGGGGGCTGGGGGCATAGTGTTCCGTGACTGCATCGTTCAGACGACCTGAAAGCGGAGTGTAAACAGGGTCTCACGGGCGTGCCGCTGCTGGCACCGGGCACGCAGTTGTGCCAGAAGTTTCTGACGCTCGGCCTCCACCTCGGCTTCAACCTCGTCGAGCCGTCGGAAGGCCCGACGCCGCTCACCCTCCAATCGCGTGATCTCCTGCTGCGCCTGCTGCTGCGCGGCAACGGTCTCTGCAAGCTCCGCACGCCGCCGGGCGGCACGGGTGTCGCGGCGGATGGTCTCGATCTCTGCCTCGGCGGCGGCGATCTTGTCATCGGCCCACTGATTGACCTGCGTTTGGATGGTGCGGAAACGGCTGTTGCCCGCCTCGCTCGCTCGCGAGAGGGTCGCATCTGCAAGGCGATCGGCGTCGGCCGCCAACCGTTCACCAGGGATGCGCGCCGCCTCGGCATCGGCAACCACGGCGCCTGGAACATCCATCAGCCGCTGCGACTGCTCCTGGTCGATGTTCTCGCCATCGTCGGTGATCGCGGTGAACAGCAGGAACTCTTCGCGGGCGTCGCTGTCGAGGGTCAGTTTGTCGAGCCGGAGCCAGCCGGATCGGCCGACAAGCGGCTTGAGCATGCTGATCTTGCGATCGTGGCCGGACACGTCGAAGCGAATGGTCGCCGGGGACAACGGCTGGGACTTCGCGGCGTTGATCAGCCACTGCCCCATCGGGCTGGAGAGCCGAAGCAGGTGGGCCTCGGTCGCGGTGTACTCGTCGTCGGTGCGAACCGCCGAGATCAGCCGGTAACGCCCCGCGGGAACGTCTGGTGCGGGCGCGGCGGGGAGATCGAAGCCCAGGCGTTCGTCATCGAACGTCGCCTTTCCATCGAGCCCCCAATGGGCCAGTCGCCAGAAGCGCTCGCCCACGCGGTCGAGTGCGACCTGCGCGTTCTGGCCTCGGATCTTCAATCGCTCGTGGACATCGGCATCGAAGTGCTCGAAGAGCTGCTGCTGCGCCTGGGTCATCCTCTGGGCGATGGTGCCCTCAAGTTCTCGCTGCAGGGCATCGAACGCGGCGTTGATCTCTTGCTCGGTGCGACAGGTCTTGAGAATGGCGAGCACCCGCTTCTCGAAGTCCACACCTTCCTCGATTGCGCCGAGAACTTCATCGCTCGCGCCGAAGAGCCCGTCAAAGAGGCTGAACTTCTGCTGGAGAAGGTCCTGAACACGTTTGTCGGCGAGGTTGTCCTGCGAGAGGAAGTTGACGACAACAACATCGTGCTGCTGGCCGTAGCGGTGGCATCGCCCGATGCGCTGCTCGATCCGTTGCGGGTTCCAGGGGAGGTCGTAGTTGACGACGAGCGAGCAGAACTGAAGGTTGACACCCTCGGCGGCCGCTTCGGTGGCGAGGAGGATCTCCGCGTGATCGCGGAACTCCTCGATCAGGGCCGAGCGCATGTCGACCGCCTTCGAGCCGGTGAGCTTGTCCGTGCCGGCGTGCCTGGCCACGAACCGGTCGTACGCTTGCTTGGCGCTGGGATGGGTGTTCGAGCCGTTGAACGTGACGACCTTGCCCGCGTAACCATTGGCTTCGAGGTAGGCAGCGAGGAAAGCCTGGGTCTTGCGGCTCTCCGTGAAGATCAGTGCCTTGCGCTTCGCGCCCAGTTCCCTGAGGCGAGCGAAAGCGGCGTCGAGCGCCTTGAGCAGGGCCTTTGACTTGCTGTCGCTGCCGATCTTCTCGGCGCGGGCGATGAGCGAGTCGATCTGCTTCAGCTCGTCAGCGAGCAACCGGCCCTGCACGAGCGCGGTCGAGGGGTCGGCGTCGTCCCCTTCTTCGAGTTGCTCGATAAGTGAATCGATGTCGATGTCCTCGCCTTCGGCCAGGGCGTCGATCAGGTCGTCCTCGCTCAGCTGCGGCAGGCCATCGCGGACGGCGATCAAACGTTGGCGCATCGTGCCGAGCGTGCTCGCCAGCGCCTGCGGCGACGAGGCAAGCGTCTTGAAGAGGATCATCTCGATGAGTTGACGCTGGCGCTGCGGGAACGCGAAGCTGATGTCCCGCATCATGAAGTCCATCACGTCCTGGTGCAGCGACTTTTCCTCGTCGGTCTGCGGGAAGGGATGGGTCATCGCCTGCCGCTTCTTGTAGTTGATGTAGGCGCAGTCCTTCCGGAGCGTGCGCTTGCACACCTGGGCCAGGCGGACGCGAAGGCCGACGAGGTCGCCACCTGCGTTGCAGTAGCGAGACTGGAACGCGCTCTTGTCTCCGAAGACATGGTCGTCGATCAGCCACCCGAGCCCGTAAAGCTCGAGCAGGCTGTTCTGGAGGGGGGTGGCCGTCAGCAGGATCTTCTGACGAAGCTCGAATGCCCAGCGGACCGCCTGCCCGCCCTTGCGACTGGGTTGGTACGCATTGCGCAGTTTGTGGGCTTCGTCGAGAACGACGAGGTCGAAGGGGATGGCGCGAAGGTCATCCTTCATCCGGGCCGCGAAGCCGTAGGAGATGACGATGATCTTGCCGCAGTCGAAGGGGTTGGGCTGTCCAGAGGCGCGGATCTGGTTCCACACCCGTCGATCAAGCACAACCGCGGGCAGGTTGAACTTCTCGGAAAGCTCGGTCTGCCATTGCTTTCTAATGTGCGCGGGGCAGACCACGATCAGCCGCCGGCGACGCTCGGCCCAGCGCTGGCAGAGCACGAGGCCCGCTTCGATCGTCTTTCCCAAGCCCACCTCGTCGGCCAGGATGACGCCTTTCTGGAGGGGGTTCGAGATAGCAAAGAGTGCGGCATCGACCTGGTGCGGGTTCAGGTCCACCTTGGAGTCGAAGAGCGTCGTGGATAGACGATCCATCTCGCCGACGGCGCCCAGGCGGGTCAAGTCGTGGGCGTAATAGCACGCTTGATGGGGAGTCAGGGGCATCAAGGACTCCTTTTCGTGCCCCGCAACCACTCATCGATGACGGTTTTGCGGAACCTCCAGTGCTCTCGGCCCTTCCGGCCGGGCACGCGCGCCTCCTGAGCAAACCCGTAGTTGCCGAACTTCGAGACTTGGCAGTTCACCGCAATGTCATTGATAACCATGACCTCGGGTTCGACGGGAGGCGCCGATCTGATCGGACGGGTCCGGGCCATTCTGCGGATGATAGCGGTTCTTGCCAGTTCCTTGGAAATACGGTGTTGACTGGCTGGCAGCGAGAGTCTGCGACTGGACGGCGGTCCCAGCCGACTCGGAGCAGGCTGGATCAGGTCTTGTCACGAGATCCCCCAGTGCCCCTTTCCAGCGTGATCGCGACCGGGCGTGTGGATTGCCGTCGTGTTGAGCGCTTGTCCGAGGCGAAATCGCAACGCCGCGTCTGGCCGCGCCCGATCAGCGTACGCGGTCTGGAACTTCGCGCGGTTGCACGGGTTTGAAGTCACACGCATCCGGGAACAGCCGGCACAGCCGGCCTTGATGCTCTCTTGCTCGTTGAACGACAGCGCGGCATTGCTCGGCTGCCTTTATGGCTTCATTGGCTTTGTCGCGCGCGGTCCATGCTGTGCGCCGGGACGCTCGCTTCCACGCCTGCTTCAGCGCCTCGGCCTCGTCGATCATGTCGCTCAATAGGTCATTAAGGCGCTGTGTCGCCTCATCCAGTTCGCGGCCATGAGCCACCACTTCCTTCTTCATTGTGTCACGATCGAGTTCGATGACATGGCGCTGCTCGACATACTTGGCCATCTTGCGCAACGCGTCTTCGGCATTCGGAAGTGCCGCGCGACTGATGGACCGTACGAGCCGTTTGTCCTCGTTGCGTATGCTCCTCTCGAGGTCGTTCGCGACCATGCGCAGACTCTCGATCCACTTTGGCTGCGGACCGAGCCGCTCGTACTTGCGTGTCCCGTCATTGATTGCCTTGGCAGCCGTCAGGGCGATGACGCTCGCACGTGCGCCGATCTCCGAGTCACTCCAGCTTTTCGCGTAATTCTTGGCGTTCCCGATACCGATAGAGAAGTAGGGGCTCCTGGAGTCCGGCTTCCGCCGATCGCCCGCACGTATCTCAAGCATCGCTGCGGCGAGCTGGAGTTCTTGTTTCCGAACTTCGTCCTGCTGGCCGCTGTCGTTCACCAGTTTGTACAAACCATCGATCGATTCATCGAACTTTCCGGCGTCGAACAAGTCCAACGCCGTCGCGATGGCGGGGTCGCAGAACTTCAATCCCACACGCCCTGTGACATCGGGGTCGGTCTTTGCCGGCGCTGCAGGCGCGAGCGGCTTCGCGGCCGGCGTCGTGGTTGACGAGCCCGCCGGGGGGACGTCAGCCACACACGCCTGAGAAACCACAACAGCGGCAATCCAACCGAGCACCCCGGCACGCGCCGAGCAACGCAGATAACCCTGGGCCATGCAGCACCTCCTGCCTCATGGATGAGCGAGCCACCTCACTTCTTGGTAATCGTGATATCACATTTCTGGTTCTTCCCGGCTTCTCCGTTCTTGTACTTATTGATTGTACCTTTCCAATAGATCTTGTCTGCGCTCGCGGTGCCCTCGATGTTGCCGACGAGCCGCCAAAGAGACTGCGGCGTCTTGCCGGGAGCCTTCCGGATCTCCTTGAGCAACGGTGTGCCGTCCTTGAACTCAAACGCGAAGTCTCTCGTCCAGCCGTCGGTCCGGATACGGATAACCGCGGAGCCAGGTTGTGACTTCACGATTGTCACTTCTTGGGCTTGCGAACTGAAGCCGTCTCCCGACAAGTGAATCGAAGCCTCCCACTGGCCCTGAGCCAGAAGCAACCCCGGCTGCGCCGTCTTGGCCCTCCCACCGGATGGCGCCCGCGTCACGGCATTCTTCGATGGCACGAACTTCGCGAAGCGCTTGACCTGAATCGATTCGATTGTAATGGCGCCATCGAGTGCCTTGCAGTGAATCAGTGGTCGCCGCTCGCCGTCGGTACTTCGCACGATCGACCCTCGCTCTACTCCCTTGTCGCCGCTGAGCAACTCCGAGGACACCGTCGCCAGCACCTCCACCCGCCCTTTGGGTTCCCATCCTTCGGCCGCAAAGGTCGTCGAGACTCCGGGACTCCCGGGCAGACTAATCACGAGGCGGCCCGCGCCGGGGTCCGTCCGCAACGCCACGAGTCGCACACGATAGTGTGCTGGATACTCTCCGGTCTTGAGCAGCGACTGTTCCTTGTCTGTGAAGAGCACAGGACTCAGGTCGATCGTCATTGGCTCTTGATCCGCCGAGGGAACCACCGCAGTCTCAAGTCGAACATCGCGCCACGCCGCGAGATCCTGCCACTGCTCACACTCCTCCGCCTCGCGCCCGATGATCCCTGCCAGTTCATTCAGCCCGGACTGCTGCGCGCACGCGACAGCCGCCCGGTATTTGTTGATCATCAACTTCCGCGCCGAGTTGTAGCGCTCGGCCAGAGCCGGATTCTCAATGTCGCCGGGGATCACACCCGATTCGCGGAACTGCTCGAGAACCCCTTCCAGTCGCTTGGCAGCCCCCGCGTCCGCCTTCGGGCCTTTCCTTGCCATCTCCAGCGGTTTGGCGATCTCTCGCTCCACCGCCTCCCGCACCGCCCGCACTTCTCCTTCGTACGCCGCCCTTCCGTCGATGTGGACGCGGGCGCACGCCGGCTCATCCGTGGCGAGTGTGATGCTCGGAAAGGCCAGCCACAGCGCCGCCGCGGCCAATGCCGCCCGATAGCCTGTTCGGAATCGATCTGTTGTGCGCGGAACGATCATCGGACGCTCCTTGTGATAGTGGCTCGTGCTATAAACATCACGAAACGGTGTGACTCATGACGGCGCGGTTTCGCCGGGCTGTCGGAGGCCGACAAGACGCCTCGCCTCCTCGACGTACTTCATTAAGCCCTCAAGATACTCCAAGTCTTCCACCGAGGGCTCGTTGCCTTCATAATCAAGGGCTTCGGCGACGAGTTCTTCCAGATAAGCCAGACTCTCTCGCGCCGCATCGACGCGGCCGAGCCGTTGATGGGACATGGTGATGAACGCCCAGTTGACCAGGTCCCCCGATTCGTACCCCAGGTCCGACCGCAGCAGCGTGGCAATCGCCTCTTCGTAAAAGCCCAGGCGGTACCACGCGACTCCCTGAGTGTTCAGGTAGTTCGGATCATCCGGCACAAGTGCGAGCGCCTCTCCCGCGCTGACGACCGCCGCGGCAGCGCTGGGATCATCGCAGTCCGCCCCTTCACAACTCCACCACGCTTGATTGTTCGACGCCTCCGCTGCTTCCCAGAGTTTCAGGTACTCCGCGCGAGCCGCACCCACCCACAGCGCCCGTTGGTAGGAATCGTCGATCGCGTCGTCCAGGAAACTCCACCAGACCTCGGGCAAGCCGCCGCCCGTAACACGACTCCAACCGAGCCGTGAAGCGAAGACACGCTCTGCGTCGCGACGCACGCGCTGCGCGGCGAGAATGCTCGTACGACGTTGCGCAAAGGGCGTCGTCTCCCACACTTTCATCGTCCCGTCCAACGCAGCCGTCACGATCCGCTGGCCGTCCGGGCTGAATGCCGCGGACGTGACCCCACTGGCATGACCCTTGAGCTCGATGAGCGCTTCGCCGGTGGCCGCATCCCACACTCGCGCCGTGTCGTCCCACGAAGCCGTCACGATCCGCTGGCCGTCCGGGCTGAATGCCGCGGACGTGACATCACTTATATGACCCTTGAGTTCGATGAGTGCTTCGCCGGTGGCCGCGTCCCACACGCGTGCTGTGTCGTCGCTCGAAGCCGTCACGATCCGCCGGCCGTCCGGGCTGAATGCAAGGCACCGTATGGCGGCGTTGCCGGCCTCGTTCAGAACGATGCAGTTCTGCTGCGCGCGGAGTACTGTACGATCAGTCGCGTCCAACACCCGGGTCGTGCCGTTGTTCATCGCCGCGACGATTCGCTTGCCGTCTGGGCTGAAGGCGGCGACAGCAACACCCTTACATTCCAAACAGGGCAGTCCAGAGATCGCGTCACACAAGTATAACGTACCGTCTTTTATAATAAGCATGATCAGCGTGCCATCCGGGCTGAAAGAAGCGGAGCTGACCTCATCCGTATAACGCTCTAGCGTAGCGAACGGCTTTCCGGTGAGAGCATTCCACACCCGGGCGGATCTATCGCTTGAAGCAGTGAGCACGTACGTCCCGTCAGTACTAAAGCAAGCAGAATGAACCTCACCCTCATGATTCTTGAACTCGACGACGCATTGGCCCGTCGAAGAGTTCCAAATCCGCGCGGTGCGATCGATCGATGCTGTCACGATCCGCGTCCCATCGGGGCTGAAACGCGCTGGATATATCCAACCGGTATGCCCCTTTAGTTCAACAAGTAAACTACCCGTAGCGGCATTCCATACCCGCGCAGTGTTGTCGTTGGATGCCGTCACGATTCGCTTGCCGTCCGGGCTAAACTCGGCGAAGGAGACCCAGACGCGAGGTCCCGTGAGTTGGACGAGTAGTTCGCCCGTTACAGCGTCCCATACCCGAGGCGTACAGTCCAGAGACGTCGTGACGATGCGTCGTCCGTCTGGGCTATAGGCAGCGGAATAGACCTGGTCTGTGTGCCCAACGAGTGTGACGAACAACTCTCCCGTCACAGCATCCCACACCCTCGCAGTGCCGTCATCCGATGCCGTCACGATGCGCTTCCCGTCGGGACTGAATGCTGCGGAACGGATGCACATGTCGTCGGCGACCTTCAGGAGCAGCAGGCACGCGTTCGTCATTGCATCCCACACCGCCGCTCGACCGTCAACCAGAGCCGCTACGATTCGGGTCCCGTCCGGACTGAACGCGACAGATCGAGGATAAAGGGCTCCGCCATTGAGCACTTGCGACGAATGGTCGGCACTCGCGTTCAGCCATCGCCACTCCCAACCCCGAAATCGTTCCGGGCACGCCTGCAGTCGCTGCCGCATGAGTTCGTCGTGCTGAGCGTCATAATGCACACCCGCCATTTGGATATTGGCCACGTACGCGGCGTGCTCGATCGC
>ERZ795060.2293-NODE-2293-length-19797-cov-6.466012_pt1 | contig 19797 bp, 11 predicted proteins | sample MGYA00375144_ERZ795060 | MGnify/ENA primary metagenome ERZ795060 (study PRJEB30189, sample SAMN05720157) | activated sludge metagenome | isolation source: anaerobic digester from wastewater treatment plant | place: Japan | collected 2015-05-15 ...
TCGATGGCGCCGAGGCACTGGCCGGCGTTGGGAGCGCCGCCGAGGTCTGGTGCGGGCTCATCCGGCACCCCTTATCCGCCGAGACGCGCGCATCACTCGCCGCATATCGCCCCGACCCCGGCCAGCGCGAGGCGATCCGGGCTGCAGTAAGCACCTGCGAGCGCCTGCTCATCGAGTTCGACCGGGTCTTCGAAGCGAAGATAGAGGAGACCGAGGGAGAGCTGCGCGCCACCGGGTATGTGCCCAGCAAAATGGTCACCGGCTATCGTGCGGCGGCCACCTCGCTCAAGGAGATGCTGCGCGTCTTTGCCCAGGAGCATCTGCCTGCCCTGGGTGACGAGCGCTCGATGATTCGGGCAAGCGAGGAGGTGGATGCCTTCTGTCGCTTCGCCGTGCTAGCCTTGCAGAACGCCCAGCGGCAGAGCATCCGCAGCCGGCAGAACGGCACCCGCGCTTTGATTGCCGCGCTTTATGAGATCGACAATCGGCGAGTGCTTCTCCGACATCTCCTCCGTGGGATTGTCAGTGATGCCGCATGTGAGGAGCACCTGATAGCGAGCGGGCTGCTCGCGCCGGTCCAGTTGGAGCTTGTGTGCGATGCGCGGCAGGCCATTCAAGAGCTGCCGGTGGAGCCGGGGCAACTGGACGATCTCCTTCGTGCCGCGTTCGTTGAGTCTCACGCCGGTGCCGGGGCTGACGAGGAGCAGCGTCGCCGCGTGTGGGCGTTGTGCGACCTGGCCGCCTCGCTTTTCGGCAGCCAGGAGGAGCCCGGGCCCGCTTCGGCGCTCCTGTTCGATCTCCTCGCGCCGCTCACACCCGTGCTGTTCGCGCGCGAGCACTCGCATCCGATCCTCTCGGCGGATGTCTTCGATGTCTTTGTCGAAACCCTCCGCGGTCGGAGCGAAGCGATCCTCCACTACCTCAGCCAGCGGCCCGCTGATTCCGCGCTCTCGGACGCGGTCTTCCTCGCCTTGATCTTGCGGAGCATGGAGGTCCGCCGGTCGTCGCGGATTCCGCTGTGGGATGCCCTCACGAGCGCCTTGCGTAGCGGCGAGAAGCTAGGCGGCCAGCGCGCCGACGACCTGATCCACCTGAGCGACGCCGCCGAGGCCGAGCGCCTCTTCGAGCGTCTGCGATCTGGCGATCTGTCATCCGATGGGCGTCTGATCACCCGGCTCTGCGACGATGTGGCGAAGGAGCTGGGGATCGACTTCCGCGCGGCTTCCCTGGAGGAGCTGGCGTACGCGCGTGACGACATCCTGGCCATCCTGCACCGCAATCTGACTCGCCTCTGCGAGCGGCTTCAGCCCGACCGTGACCTGCTCCTTCGCCTCGCAGCCGGCACGCTCTCCGAGGAGGAGAAGCAGTCGCTGCTGAAATCGGCTGCCACTCCGCGAAAGAGCGGCGGCCGGCACGCCCGCCGGCCACGGCACGCCAGTAGCCCCCAAGAGGCTCCATCAGACCTGGAGGCACTCCGCGCCCGGCTCACCGAGAACGCCCGCCGCTACGCGGAGTATGAGCACCTTGCCACCGCATTGGCGCCCTACGCGGAGGATACCACCGCGTCTCTCTACGATGCCCTGTTTGCGGCCCTCGCCGGGCGCCCGGCCGAAGTGGTGCGTCCTCCCCTCTCGGTGCTGACTCCGCTCGTGCAACACGCGCCCTCAGGCGAAGAAGCGACGAGCGAGAAGGCAGCCCCTGCTCCAGAGCAGGCCGATGCCGACGAGGAGCCCGAACGCAAGCCTGTTGGACCGGTGGATGAGTTCCTGCGAGAGTTCGATCATCTGGGCAGCGATGCCCTTGCCGCCGACCTCGTGGAGGCCACGCTCGTGCTCTTTGGGAATGACGAGCGCGTGCGCGAGACGCTTTCGCGCAACCGAAAGCAGGTCCTCGATGCCATCCTGGCTCGCGAGTTTCCCGGCGTGATGAAAAGCACCCGGATGCAGATCGTGGTCTGCGCCGAGCCGCGGGGTCTCCGTCTCCACGACATCAGCGACCTGTGCAAGATGGTGAGTGAGGGGGGCGTCAGTCCAACCGAGGTGCGAAACCTCCTCCAATCGATGTGACACTCGCACGGACGCTTGCTCGGAGCGCCGTCTACCATCGGTAGCTCGATGCCGCGGGTGGAGACGCGACCCGAGGGGGGGTGTTGAGCGTGCCGCCGGGGAGCCAATGCCCAGGATCGTGCGCTCTCCCTCTGGCTCACTGTTCTCGCGTCCAGAGCTGTCACGCTCAGGAATGCCGGTTTGACCTGGCTTTCCCGCGATGATATAATCGCTCTATGGTCGCATTCCGAAGTTCTCTCACCAGCGCGAGCATCACTCGCGCGAGCGCCTTGCTTCTCGGTCTGCTGGCCGTTTCGGCACTGATCCTGGGGGCAGCGCCGTTGGCTGCCGCGCCCGCGGCTGTTGTGGGCGATCTGCGCGCCACGCTCACCCCGTTTGATGGGGTCACGCCCGGCGCCGGTCTGCGCGTCACCTATCGCGGCCTGCCTTTGATCACCCGGTCGTCCATCAACGTGGTCTCCCCGGACTGGAAGAAGACGCACCTCACTCTGGGGCGTTCGCGCGCGAAGGTGGTGGCATCGGACCTACCTGGGGGGAAGCGACTGGCGCTCTCTGCCGCCAACCAGGCGTTCGAGCTCGAGTACGCCATCGACATCCTGGAGGGAAACCGCCTCATCCTCGACCTGCGGGGCGTTCTTCACGCGGATGAGCCGGCCATCATCGAGTACTCGGCAGGCTATCTCTCCGCGGTGCTACTCGCCGGACAGCCGTATCGCGCGGTTGTCGCCGAAGGCGAGCGCTCGGGGCTACTTCCCTACACCGGATCCGGCACGGACCCCCGTTCGGCGTTGGTGCTCTCCCCCTTCCGCCGCCTGCGCGTCGACTCGCGCGTTGGCACCATCACAGTGGAAGAGGAGCGCGCCCATCAGGGGCTGGACCTCTTTGATGCGCGCAAAGTGCCCTCGCCCTGGCTCCAGGCGAGCCCGACCCTCTGGCTCGGCTATCTGGAGGTACCCCTGGAGAAGGGCAAGCCGTTTCACTCGCGCGTGACCTTGACGATCGACCCGGTGGAGATGGCGGAGCGGCCGGATCGCTCCAGTCCGTCGGTGAAGCACCTGCCCGTGCGCGATGTTCCGGACGCTCGGCTCTCTTCCGATCCAGATGGCCGCCTGATCCCCACTCCGCGCCAGGTGCGCCCCGGAGTCGGAAGCTTCGCCCTCGATGAGCAGACGCGCATCGTCGTCGGCGAGGATGCCGCCAGCCGTCGGGCGGCGCGCGAGTTGCAGGAGCGTGTGAGAGAGCGCTTCGGCCTGCGCCTGCGCACGGCGCCGGTCTCACTCTGGCGCGAAGAGGGCAACGTCATCGTCGTCGGAACGCGAACCTCGCCGGCGGTGCGCAAGTGGCTCGCCCGGGCCGGCCTGCGCGAGGTAACCGAGCGTGACGGGTACGCGCTGCGCGTAACGCCGGACTACGTGGTGATCGCTGGCGCCGATGCGCCGGGCACGCTCTATGGTGCCTTCACCCTGCTCCAGACAATCCACCCGGATACGGCGGCCCCGGCTCGCATCGCCGCAACCACTATCCGCGACTGGCCCGCCCTGGCGACACGCGGGGTCCACCTCCTCACTGATCACTGGTCTACCTTCCTGCATCGCGACCTGATTCGCGACGTGCTCGCGCCACATAAAGTGAACACCATCGTGCTCGAATGCGAGTACGTGAAGTGGGAGAGCCACCCGGAGCTACACGCCTCGTGGGGCATGCCAAAGGAGGAAGTGCGCGCGCTGCTCGCCCTGGCGCGCGACTACTACATCGAGGTGATCCCGCTGGTGCAGACGCTGGGGCATGCCAACTGGATCTTCCACAACAACCAGCACCTGGATCTGGCAGAGGACCCCAAGGCGAAGTACGCCTACTGCCCCTCGAACCCGAAGACGTACGACTTAGTGTTCGACATCTTTGAAGAGGCGTTGGAGCTGTTCGGAAACCCGCGCTACTTCCACATCGGGCATGATGAGTTCCATCACCGTGGCGAGTTTGCGCAGCACGAACCGTGCAAGAGCAAAGGGGTGGATCAGCTCTTCATCGAGGATACCCGAAAGCTGCACAACTTCCTGGCGGAGCGCGGCGCGCGCACGCTGATGTGGGGCGACATGCTCCTCGGGCCGGGCGAAGGCGGAGACGCGACGAACGCGAAGAGCGTGGCCGAGGCCCGGCGGCGGCGCGAGCAACTCCCCAAGGAGATCCTCATCACCGACTGGCACTACGCCGTTGCCGATGACTATCCGAGTATCCGGATCCTGCGTGAGGCCGGCTTTGAGGTCTGGGCCGCCACCTGGTACGAGCCGGAGAACGTGCGCGGTTTCGCGCGCGCCGCGGCAGCGCACGGCTCGGGCCTGATCCAGACGACGTGGACGGGCTATTACGGGAACATGACCGCCCTCCGGCGGGAGTTCCCCCAGTTTCGGGCCTACCTGCTGGCAGCGGGCTACGCGTGGAACCCCGAGTCACCCGCGCTCGCGGAGGCCACGGAAGCGGCCGCGCAACGCTTCCTAGCCTCGTGGCCGGCTTTCTCCCGAGCGCCCGGGAAAGAGCCCGGCTTCGTGGTAGACCTGGCGCCCCTGGGCAATATGCCCTGGTGTGATACGCCCTCGCGCGACGGATGGCTTGGTTACGGTCCCGATCATGACCTCTCCGCGCTGGAAGGGGGAGTCCGACGCCTGGGGCACTCCCTCTTCCACCTGCCGGGGAATAGCCGGGCCGTTGCGCTGCATGGCCCCCTCCTGCCGATGCGCTATCCCAACTCTGTCACCATTCCGCTTGGCCGGCGCGCGTCGGAGCTTCTTTTCCTGATGGCCACCGGATGGGAGGTCGCCGAGGGAAATCCGGTCGGGAAGATCGTCGTGCGCTACGCGGATGGCACACAGATGCCCTCCACCTTGCTCTACGGGGCACATCTTCGCGCCGCGCATGATCCGCGAACCGCGGTCTATGCGCCGGTGGCGTGGCAAGGCCGCACCACGGGAGGCGAGCCACTCTACTTGCGTGTCTACACACTGCGAAACCCGTTCCCGGAGAGGGAGATCACCGAGGTGACCCTGGTTGCCGACGACACCGCGGCATCACCGGTGCTTTTCGCGCTGAGCGGCGTGGCCCCGGAACGCTGAGCACGAGTCCGCAGGGGCACTCCTTCCCCCCGGTGGAGTGCCCCCGGGGATGCATCGCGCAAGGATCTCCGGCGCTCGATGGCCAATACAGTTTTGGATGAGTCTTGCGAGGGTAGCATATCTATGGCGGGATCGCAGCACGCCTGCCCCTCTCAATACACTCGCGCTGCATCCTGTCAGCTGGATCTGCTTCCTCGGCAACAGGAATCGCGTGGGGGAAGGGCAAGCGTATGACGGATTCCGTTCTAGATATTGAGGTAGTACGGGAGAACTCCTCTTGTCCGGTCATCCGGCTTGAGGGCGAGTTGGATGCCTCGACAGCTCCCGAGCTCAAGAGCACCGTGCTGGCCCTCGTCACAGAGGGATTCCGCGACATCGTCATCGATATGGAGCGCCTCTACCTGCTGGATAGCCTGGCGCTCGGGGTGCTGATGAGCGCGTGCCAGCGCGTGCCTGGCAAGCTGACGATCCAGAACCCGACTCCACCGGTGAGGCGCGTCCTCGATGCGGGCGGCGTGTCGCGGCTCATTGAGATACGGGATGCAGCGGGAGAGCAACAGCAGCTCCTGAACTTTGGGATCACGATTGAAGATACTGCCGAAGGTATCCCCGTGGTCTATTTGCGCGGCGAGCTAGACGCCTACAGCGCCGCACACTTTCGCGGGGCATTGATTAGCTTGACTCAAGAGGGCCACCGTTTCGTGGTGCTCCACCTCGGAGCGCTCGACTTCATCGATAGCGTTGGTTTGGGAAGCATGGTTAGCATCTATACACGCCTGAAGAAAGCGGGCGGCTGCTTCTACATCGCTGCGCCCAGCGAGCAGATCTCCAAAGTTCTCCACATTACTGGCCTCGATGCCCTCTTCCCGCTCTATCCCAGCGACGCGGAGGCAATGGCGGCCGCGGTACGAGTCGCGGCCGGCTCTGCATAGCGCCGGAGCGACGCAATGGATGCATCAGCGCAGGCGCGCATCCTGGTGGCGGATGATAGTCCCCTGATACTGGACATGGTCCGCCAGGTCTTAGAGGCCGCCGGGCACACCGTCCTGACCGCGCCCGATGGCCTCGCCGCCATCAATATGGTCCTCCGTGAGCGCCCGGATCTGATCATCTCCGACGTGGAGATGCCGGAGATGACCGGGCTGCAGCTGTGCCGTCTACTCAAGGGAGATTCGCGCACCCGCGGCATTCCCTTCCTGATCCTGAGCGCGCACAAGGAGCAGTACGAGCAGTTCTGGGGCCGCGAGAGCGGCGCCGACGATTACCTGCCCAAGCCATTTGGGCCGGGGGCGCTTCTGGAGCGGGTTCAGGCGCTTCTGGCGCGCTTCCCACGCTCCTCGGAGACTGGGAAGGCGATAGAGCTTCCGATCACGACGCGGATCGAGGCGCTGGAGAGGGTGAACGCCTCTCTGGAGCGCCGGCTCTTCGAGCAGACGATTATCCATGGCATCAGCGCCATCGCCGCAACCGCGAGCGGTGAGCGTGACACGGCGCGCGCGGTGCTCGAGCGGCTTTCCCGACTGGTGGAACTAAGCGCCGGCGCCTTCGCCTTCGCGAAAGGGGGTACCTCCTACGTCCTCGTCCGCGGCCCGGTGCACCCGCGGACGCTTCAGCAGCTTCACGCGGCGATCGTAAGCCGTCTCCAGCTTTCTGGTAGCGAGCTGGCGGCGCCCGTCCTCGTGGCCGGCGCCGAGTACATCTCGGAGCGGCATCCCAACCCCGAACCAGCTATCGCAGTGCAGGTGCTTCAGGCCGCGGGTCACCCCGTGGGCTTCCTGGCCGTGGCCCGCACCTCCGGGCGCGACTTCGACGAGCCAGAGCGAGAGCTCCTCGAACTTGTCGCCGGTCAGGCCGCGCTGGTCCTGGAGAACGCGCGCCTAGTGGAGGCCGAGCGCGCCCACGCACAGGCGCTTGCCGAACAGAACGAGGAGCTACGCCGGCTCAACCGCACCATCACCGATCTGATCGCGACCGTGACGCACGACCTGCGCACCCCGCTCAGCTCGGTGATTGGCTACCTGGAACTCGCCCTTGAGGAGAACGGTATCCCGGAAGAGACCGCCGAGTTCATCCGGATCGCACGCCGGAATGGCGAGCGGATTTTGCAGATGATCAACGACCTCCTTGACCTTAGCCGGCTGGAGGCCGGGCGAACCCCCATTGCCCCCAGCCCGGTGTCGCTGGCGCCCGTTCTGAGAGAGGTGGTCACGCTCCTCCGCCCCGATCTGGAGGCCAAGCGCCAGGTCTACACCGAGGAGATCCCCGCGGATCTGCCGGCGCTGATGGCCGACCCCGACCGGCTCCACCAGGTGCTCCTCAACCTGCTCGGCAACGCGTCGAAGTACACCCCCGAGGGGGGGCGGATTCACGCCAGCGCGCGGGTGGAGGGCGACCGCGTGCGGATCGCCATCCAGGATACGGGCATGGGCCTCTCCAAGGAGGATCTGCGCCAGGTCTTCGGCAAGTTCTTCCGCGCCCAACGCCCCGAAATGACCGGGGTCACGGGCACCGGGCTGGGTCTCGCCATCGTGAAGACGGTCGTCGAGCTTCACGGCGGCGAGGTGTTTGCAGAGAGCCGGCTGAACGAGGGGAGCACCTTCGGCTGCCTCCTCCCCATCGCCCGCGCGCCCCGCTGAGCCAGCCGCCCTGCTATCAGCCAGCGCCGCGGCATCCCAGAGGCAGCACCCGCTCATTTGGAGAGCGTGACCGACCCATCCTCCTCGCAGGCATCTCCACGCTCGCAGAGGAGATCGATTCCGGCTCGGATACCCTCTCTGACATTTCGGCCCACGCGCTGGAACCCCAGCGCCCGGCCCGTTTGCTGGATCAGGTCGTCAGCCGGCATGCTCACCTGCCCCTTCAGGACGTGCAAGGCCGCGTTGGCAATCTCCTCGGGCGGGATGTCACTGATGCCTCGCTGCGCGTCGGGATCTTCTCCGGCAGCCCGGAAGCCGGTGTACTCCGCCGGGTCCAGACCCTCGGGCCACAGGAACGCCTTCTCTCCATGGGGAGTACGCCGGCATCTCGCGCGGGGGGCCAGTTTCTTGATGCGTTCTTCGACGCGATGACCCACGCGCCGGATACCCCAGCACGCGGCCACCCGCCTTGCCGCGAGATCCAGGCTGACCGGCCCCTCGGCTTCGATGACCGCTTCGAGCCGCTCCAAGATCTCCTGGGTGGAGCGAGAGTCGAGGAATGCGTTTAGATCTCCCAGCTCCTGATCCACTTGATACGGGACGTAGACGGGGATCTCCGGCGCGCGCCGTGGCTCCGGCTTTGGCGCCGTCGGCGCAGGACGTGGCTCCGACTTTGGCGCCGCCGGCGGGGCGACAAGCGGCGCCGCAGGAATGATCGGCGGCGGGGGAGGCGCAGGTTGTCTCCTCTGTTTCTTTGCGTCCTCGATGGCCGCCTCGATGCGCGCCAGCTCCTCAGCCGGCCTCTCCCACCAGTCCGTGGACCAGACCCGGTGCAGGCGCCAGCCTAGGTCGCGGAGGACTGCCTCACGCAGCCGGTCGCGGTCGCGAGCGGTATGCGCACTGTGGTAGGTGGCGCCATCGCACTCGATACCGAGAAGATAGCGGCCCGGGTGTTCCGGATCCACCACCCCGAGGTCGATCCGGTAGCGGGAACACCCAACCTGCGGGTGTACCATGTAGCCACGCTCTCGCAGCGCATTGCAGACCTGCTGCTCGAAAGGCGACTCGCACTCCGCTCCGGGGTCCACCTCACGTCTCTCAGACAGCGCCCGCGGGCCACGTGCCGCATAGTCCAGGAAGCACTTCAGGTCCGCTACGCCCTGGGCGCGCGTGCGCGAGAGGTCGATCTGGTCCGCACGCAGAGTGGAGAAGACCACGATCTCCTGGCGGGCACGGGTAATCGCCACGTTCAGCCGGCGCTCGCCGCCATCGCGGTTCAGCGGGCCGAAGTTCATGGAAACGCGGCCCTGGGCGTCCGGCCCGTAGCAGACGGAGAAGAGGATCACATCGCGCTCGTCGCCCTGCACGTTCTCCAGGTTCTTCACGAACACCGGCTCGGACACGCCATCGCCACCATTGAAGAACGGCTCGATCTCCGGGTGCTGCCGGCGCGCATCCTCCAGGAGGTCCTCGATCAGTGTCTGCTGCGCCATGCTGAAGGTGACCACGCCGATGCTGGCGTGGCAATGCTCGGGGCTGGTCAACCGGGCGATGATTTCCGCCACCACCGCGTCGGCCTCCGCGCGGTTGGTGCGCGCCTTCGAACGGTCGTAGTGGCCCGACACTGGCCGCAGCGAGAGGGCGGTATCGGTGTGTGGCGATGGGAACGTCAGCAGATCATTGCTATAGTAGTGGTAGTTGCTAAACGCAATCAAGCTCTCGTGCCGGCTGCGGTAGTGCCAGCGCAGGCGCAACTCCGGGAGCTGGGCAGCGATGCAGGTTTCGAGGATGCTCTCCAGATCCTCCACTACGCTCTCGTCGGATGTCTCATCATCCTCCGCGCGGTTGAAGAAATTAGTCGGCGGCAGCTGCTTGGGATCGCCGACGATGATTGCCTCTTTCCCGCGCGCGATTGCCCCCACCGCATCCCAGACCGGGATCTGCGAGGCTTCGTCGAAGACCACCAGGTCGAACGGTGGGTGCGCGGGATCCAGGTACTGCGCCACGGAGAGCGGGCTCATCAGGAGGCAGGGCGCCAGGCGGGGCAAGAGGTTTGGGATCTTCTGAAAGAGCGTTCGGATGGGCATATGGCCACGTTGCCGTCGATTCTGATGCATCAAGATGCCCACCTCCGAGTTGCTGCTCATCCGGTCTCCCGGCCGCGGCACCTGCGCCGCAAGTCGCGCCTGGATGACGGAGCGAGTGAGCGCCGTATAGCGCTCGTCGATGGCGGCGAAGTCTCGGATCTTGCGCTCGAAATCCTGTCGGTGAAAGCCGCGCAGTGTCGGCTCGGAGTCGATCACACCCTCGACCCACCATTGCGTCGCGCTCCGCTCGAATGCCTTGGAGATCTGATCCGCGGCGATCTGCCCCTGCTCGTACGCGGTGACCACGCCCTGAAGCCCCGCGGTCACTGCTTGGCCTCGCACCGACTGCCAGTGGCACCAATCTCGCAGTTGATCCAGATGCTCCAGCCAGTCATTCAGCCGAGCATCGACGGTCTTCAGGAGGTCGGGATCGGAGCGTGCGCCCCAGGCAGCCATCGTATTGAGGTGGAGTACGGTATTCAGCCGCTGGCGCGCCACAGCAAATTGTCTCGCGGCCTGGAGAAAATCCTGGAGGCGCCTGCCGATAGGGCCATCCGACCGGATCTGTTCTCGCCCTTCCTCAACCAACCGGGCCCATTCTTGCCGCAAGGTGGCCGCACGCTCCAGGTCTGTACCAGCGATCCGAGTGGCCAGGGAGCGCAGGGACGCGGTCCAATCACGCACCCGGGCGATCTCTTCCCAGTCTGCCTCGCCTTCCCGCCAGAACCGTCCCAGAAGGACGCGGGCGCGGTCGCCCGCCTCAGCGACGGCGTTCTCCTCGTCGCGCAGGGAACGAGCGGCCAGCAGATCCCCCTTCAGGCTCTCTGCCGCTACGGGCTGGCCAGATTGGGCCACGCGCGTCAAGGCGCGACGCACCTGCCACCGGCCCAACGCGCGCGGAAGCGCCCACGATGCTTCCGCGCTGGCAAGCCGCTGCCACAGGGAGTCCAGATCAGTCTGCAGGATGCCCTCGGTGTAGCGAGCGTATAGCTGCTCGCGCAGGGCGTCACGCCGGCGGCCATGCTCCAACCAGGAGTTCACCGACTCGTTCAAGGCATCCCAGTCGGGCTCCACCACCAGCGCCGCCGGTGGCTCTGGCGACTCCAACAGCGCCTTGGCGACGGAGAAGGTGTTCTCCAGATCCTCCTCGCTCCAGCCGCTGCTACTCAGGTGTAGCAGGGGGGCTGCCGCCTCGGCGGCGCGCTGCAGTTCGCCACTAGCGGCCTGTAGCGCCTGGATGGCGGCTTCCACATCGCTGCGCCAGGCGTGGCTCCACTCATCGCACTCGACCGGCCCCCATACGTTATTGGATGGATGAGCAGAGCCCCGCGCTGCCCCCTCCAATTGGCGGGCGATCTCTCGCATTTGATCGCGCGTCTCGCGGTCGAGTCTCCGGTCGCGTTGCCAGCTCAGATCCACCCGTGGGGCATCGCGCAGCCCGATCAGCCGCGACATCCCCTGAAAGGCGCTCTCTCCAGTCTCACGGACCCGGTGAAGCGCTCCTGCATAGTCGTTCAGCTCGCGGCGCAACTCCGCCAGGCGCGCCGCCTCACGCCGCCACTCGTCCTCGGTGCGTGCCGCGAAACACTCCATTGTCTCATAGAGCTGCCGAATCACCTGCACCTTGTGGCTCTTGTTGGAGTGCAACGCCAGGCAGAAGGGGCCCAATCCGCACTTCTTCAACCGCTCATGCACCACGTTGAGCGCCGCGGCCTTCTCGGAGACGAAGAGCACGCTCTTCCCCATCGCGAGCGCGTGCGCGATCAGGTTGGTGATCGTCTGCGACTTGCCCGTTCCGGGAGGCCCGTGCAGCACAAAGCTCTTCTCCTCCGCGGCGGCGTACACGGCGGCAAGCTGCGACGAGTCGGAGCTGAGCGGGCAAAACGTCTCCAGAGGCGAGTGTGTCTCATCCAGGCGCTCCGGGTTGGGAAACTCGCCCTCGTATGGAAAGGGCTCGGTGGGCGTGTTGATCAGGTGGGAGACGATCTGGTTCTGCTGCAGGTCATCCGCACGCACCTCGAGGTCACGCCACATCAGAAACTTGGTGAAGGAGAAGTGGCCAATGCAGGCAACCTCGACAACTTCCCAACCGTCGATGTGCAGGACGGCCTCCCGGAAGCGGTGCAGGATGGCCGGCACGTCGAGGCCCTTCTCGTCCTGTGGTAGCGGGTCGAGACCCGGGACTTTGATGTCGAAGCTTCGCGCGAGGAGTTCCAGGAGCGTGGTGTTCACGAGCGGATCATCATCGCCCCGCGTGATTGAAAAGCCCTCCTGTATCGACCGGCGGGCTATCTCCAAGGGGAGCAAGAGAAGCGGCGCGAAGTATGTCCGGTCGGCTCCGGGTGTCTCTCTCCACTTGAGAAATCCGAGCGCCAGGTAGAGCGTGTTCGCTCCATTCTCCTCCAGGCTGGTTCGCGCTTCTCGGTAGATCTCCAGGAGGCGCCGTTTCATCTCGGCTTCGTCATGGTGCGTGCGCAGGCGATGCGCCTTGAGCTCCTCGCGCAGCAGCTCGATGTTCAGATCCTTTCCCGTTCGCCAACGGTGAATGGCCGCCGCTCGCGGCTGGCCTTCCTGCAACTCCAGCGGCAAGGGCAGGATGCTGAAGCGTTCTCCTTCCGCCAGGGCATCTTCCAAGGCGGCCAGGTCGGGGCAGAGGATCGGGAGCGACTTCTTCGTCTCCTTGAAGTTGAGGAGGCGGTTGCGCAGGGTCAGATCGAGGAGCCGGCTCTTCCAGCGCTCGAGCCGGGCTGCTGGATTCTCGGTCGGAGCTGCCTCGCCGTCGGGAGCTGGCTCGGCCACTCCGGGGAGCGCCGCACTCGGTGGCCCAGAGAGGGTGGGGGCCTCCGGCTGTTGGGGCTCTGCGCCCTGGGTCTCGGTGGAAACACGCAAGGGCAAGGGGCGGATATGGCTCTTTCGGGTGCGAAGAATGTCGATGGCGTAGATGAAGGCGTTCGGGTTGTCGAGGTGCCGCCTTCCCTCTTCCAGGGCCCGTTCCACGGGGCAGGCGGGGGAACGCGTGAGTGCGGTTGCCTCGAAGACGCACAGCTCCCCCACATCCACCCGCTTTCGCAGATGCACGGCGTCGTCCATGGCGCAATCCGCGAAGCAGTCGTCTACCAGCCACGCCCCCGGAAAGGCATGGCCGGCGATGATGACGACCAGCGGGTGGATTCCCGCCTGCTCGAGGCAGGCGGCGCTCAAGACTGCCAGATCGAGGCAGGTGCCCAACCGGTGCTCCAGGATGCGGTCTGGTAGCCGGATCTTCTGGCCCGCATCCTCGAAGCTCGCGGGCGGTTCGCTGTATCGGATCCCACGCCCCTGCAGGGCGGCATAAATGGCCCCTACCGTGAGCAGCACTCGGCTGCGATCACCGCTCTGGTAGCCCGAGAGAGAGGTATCGCCCGTCCATTCTCCCAGGAGCGCCGCGGCATCGGCCAGCACGGCTTCAACGGCCGGGTGGTTGGGCGTCACAAAGGATGCAAGCATCTCCGGCGGCGCTTGGGAGCCACTCCATTCGTCATACGCCAGCACATCCAGGCGCTGGTGATGGCAAGCGAGGGATCGTTCTCCCTGGGCGACCTCGACCTGGAGGGCACCGGCGACGCGCTCGGTCTGTTGGGCTAGAAAGGAGTGCGAGAGTGGCAGATCCACCACGCCCAGATCGCGGGCTTCCCCAGGCCTCAGTTCGGCAAGATGCAACTCCCAAGGCGCCGAAAAGCCGGGGTCGGTGGTGATGCGCACGTGCAGGTCCCGAAGGCTTGCATCCCCGGCATTGGCGATCCGCAGCCGAGTGACCACCGGCACATCGTTCTGCTGCATTGCATAGTTGACAACTCGGGTGGTTTCGAGCTCAACAGTCACGGCAGGGGCGGGACCGGTCCCCCAGTCGCCAGCCGGCAGCTGAGGGGGCACGCCCTGGCTATCTCGAGCCTGCATACGCTCTTGTCTCCCAACCGCATCAAAGTCCCCGCCGGGCACGCAGGCCGGGCGGAAGGGGCGCTCGCGCGCGGCCATCCTCAAGGCGAAAGGGAAAACGGTCGTGCCTGTGGGAAGACCGCGGAAAGCCCCGGTTGCCTATGGTCGTTCGCCAGGCACACGCGCGATCCCTTCTCAGGGGCACTCCGCTACCGGGATCAGGAGGGGTGGTTGGCCCGGGCATGGGCCTGGTCCACCACCTGGTCGATATCCGGGCGTGGGCCCTGGCCGGGAATGAGGTGGATCAGAAACTCGATATTGCCCTCGGTGCCGGTGATCGGCGAGGGGATGAGCCCGGCCACGCGGTAACCGAGACCCTCGGCCACGTCGGCGATGTGGTGGAGCACCTCTCGGTGGACCTCGGGCTTGCGCACGATCCCGCCCTTCCCCACCTTCTCCGGGCCCGCTTCGAACTGCGGCTTCACCAGCGCGATGATCTCGCCCACCGGGGCCAGGAGATCGCGCACAGCGGGGAGGACCTTTTCAAGCGAGATGAAGGAGACATCGATCACCGCAAGATCCGGAGTGTCCGAAAGCGCTTCTGGGCGCAGGTTCCGGATGTTGGTGCGGTCGAGAACGGTGACACGGGGATCGCTGCGTAGTTTCCAGGCGAGTTGACCGTAGCCGACATCGATGGCGAAGATGCGGGCAGCGCCCCGCTGCAGGAGCACATCGGTGAAGCCGCCGGTAGAGGCACCGACGTCGATCACGATGCGGCCGGCGGGATCCACCTGGAACGCATCGAGGGCACCCGCCAGCTTCAGGCCGCCACGGCTCACGTAGGGGATTGCCTCACCGCGGACTTCGATGGAGGCATCTGCGGGATAGCGCGCCCCTGCCTTGTCGGCGCGTTGCCCGCCGACGAAGACCTGCCCCGCGAGAATCGCGGCTTGCGCGCGTTCCCGCGTCTCGAAGAGGCCTTTCTGCACGAGAAGAAGATCCAGGCGCTCGCGCTGCACCTTACCAGGCACGGCAGATTCCCTCGGGGCTCAGGCAGCCTGGCCGGCAGAGTCGCCCGGCGTGGCCTCGGGTTTCTCTCCCGTGGTCGACTCCTCGCTGGCACAGTGGGTGCGCGCGACCGCGCCCAACACGCCGTTGACGAAGCGTCCGGAGTCTTCGGTGCCATACTTTTTGGCCAGCTCCACCGCCTCGTTGATCGCGACGCTGGGCGGCACATCGTGCCCGTAGAGCATCTCTGTCACGGCAAGGCGCATGATGTTGCGATCCACGGCCGCCAGGCGCTCGAGCGGCCATTTCTCGGCAGCGCCCTGAATCATCTCATCGACTTCCCCCAGGTGCTCCACGGCCATCTCAGCCAGCCGGATCGCCGCCTCTTCCAGGCGGGTATCGGTGCGGTCGCGGGGCACGGCCTCTCGAAACGAAGCCGCAACGTCCGCCATCGGCAGCTTGCCTACATCCACCTGAAAGAGGAGCCTGAAGGCCAGTTCCCGGATCTGCCGCCGTCTATTTGCCGCCACCCTCTCACGTCTCCATTCGTCGTTGGATGAAATTGGTGTAGACCTCGCCGCGCCTGAAGTAGGCATTCGACATGATCCGGCGATGGAACGGAATGGTGGTGTGCATCCCATCCAACACGAACTCATCCAGCGCGCGCTCCATGCGCGCCACGGCCTCATTCCGGTCCTGCCCCCAGCAGATGAGCTTCGCGAGCAAAGAGTCGTAGTGCGAGGGCAGCCGGTAGCCAGGATAGAGATGCGTGTCGACCCGGACCCCCGGACCACCTGGCAAGAGGAGCGATTTCACTTCGCCCACCGAAGGCGCAAACTGCCGGTCGGGATCCTCCGCGTTGATCCGGCACTCGATGGCATGGCCTCTCACCCGGATTCTGTCTTGCGTCCAAGGCAACGGCAGGCCCGATGCTATCGCGATCTGTGCCTTCACCAGATCGATGCCGGTGATCACCTCCGTCACCGGGTGTTCCACCTGGATACGGGTATTCATCTCCAGGAAGAAGAAGTTTCCGTGCTTGTCGAGAAGGAACTCGACCGTGCCCGCATTGGTATAGCGCGCTGCCTTCGCCGCGGCCACGGCGGCGGCCCCCATGCGCTCGCGCAGCGAGTCGGTGAGCGCGATGCAGGGCGCTTCCTCGACGATCTTCTGATGCCGGCGCTGCAGCGAGCAATCGCGCTCGCCCAGGTGGATCGTGTTCCCATCCTCATCCGCGAGGATTTGGAACTCCACGTGCCGCGGCTCCTCGATGTACTTCTCCAGGTAGAGCGAGCCGTCGCCAAACGCGGCATCCGCCTCCTGCTGGGCAGTGCGCAATTCGCGTACCAGCTCATCCTCGGAGTGCACGACGCGGATGCCCCGGCCACCGCCTCCGGCCGCCGCCTTGATCATCAGCGGATAGCCGATCTGCGCCGCAGTCCGCAGTGCCCGCTGCTCGTCATTCAGCACGCCCTCGGACCCCGGCACCACGGGTACCCCGGCCTCGATCATCAACGCTCGGGCATGCGCCTTATCGCCCATGGCCTCGATGCTCTTCGCCGAGGGACCGATGAACTTGATGTTGCACGCAGCGCAAGCCTCGGAGAAGGTAGCGTGCTCCGCGAGGAAGCCATACCCGGGGTGGATCGCATCGGCGCCCGTAATCAGCGCGGCGCTCAGCACGTTCTGCATCTTCAGATACGAGTCTTGGGCCGCAGCCGGGCCGATGCGAACCGCCTCATCCGCCATGCGCACATGTAGCGAGTCGGCATCCGCCTCCGAATAGACGGCGACGGTCGCGATCCGTAGCTCGCGGCACGCGCGGATAATCCGCACGGCGATCTCCCCGCGTGGGTAAACCAGTATCTTCTTCAGCATTCCTGTAAAGCCTATCTGAGATTCACTTCCTTTAGAATCCGGCGCCCATCCTCCGGGAAGACACGCCCTCGTAGCCTTTAGTAACGCTCGTGTCCCGGGTAGCGACAGCTCGCACGCCCACTCCGAGGATCATACCCATATGGGTAGCCGGCGCCACCCACCGGGCAGTGCCGCATCGAAGATGAAACGCCGAAGGTTCCCAACTCCTCAAGGTTGGCAGGCACCCGCTCATTGTTCGTATGGTACATCGTGATCGCCTGGCGAATCTGAGTCAGGTTGGTCTGGCACTCGACGCTCTCCGCGCGCTGGATTGGCGTGGCCGCCTTCCCTGGGGGCGCGGTCGCGGTCGCAGAGCCACCCCCAGCGCCGGTCGCAGAACCGCCCCCAGCGCCGGTGTAGGAGGGGATGAGAACGGCTGCCAGGGCAACCAGAATCCCCAGGCAAACCAGGAGACCCACCAGGCTGAGGGCGCTCATCCCGCTCTCGTCGCGCATCACGTCACGGATCATCCGACACCTCCCGCTCACTCGCCACCGGGGCGCCGCCAGCGGCATCCATCGGCTCACGCGGGCGCGCTCTCTCCATCCGGCGCCCGCTGGATGCGGAAGAGCTCCTGACCATACTCCACGGGCTGGCCCTCTTCCACCAGCACCTCGGTGATCACCCCAGAGACCTCTGCGGTGACATCGTAGAGCACGCTCATCGACTCGATAGCGCCGAGGATCTGGCCATCCCGCACCGCCATCCCCACGGTGACCGGCGGGCACTTGGCCGACGCGCTCTGATGAAAGAGGCCCACGAGTGGAGAGCGGACCACATATTCGTCAACCGTCGGGGCTTCCACCACCTCCGGCTGGGGCGCCTCGACGGCAAAGGCGCGTCGAACCACCAACCGGCGCGTTCCCTCGCGCAACGTCATCTCTGTCACCGTGCGGCTGCTGCACACAGCGGCGACCAACTCAGCGACTTGTGTCAAATCCATTGCTTAGATCTTTAGCTTGAAAAAGAGATACTCCCAGAAGCGCAGGACGTAGGTGAGCGCATACACGCCAACACAGGCGAAGATCAGCCACTTCACCAGTGGATTCGTGAACGTCTCGTGGAGCACTCCGGTATTGACCTGTCCAAAGGCCACTGCCTGAACGCCGCGTGCCGCCCATTGGCAGAGGCTCGCATACATCTGCTCAATCGATTCCTGGAAGAACCAGAACGCGCCGCCCACCAGGGGCACCGACAGGGGCGCCAGATAGCGGTGCTTGATCCTCTGGTGCTCCAGGAAGATGAAGCAGTTCTTACACTTTAGACGTTTACCGATCGTACTCCTGCCTCCGCCGGCGCCCGGCAAATACTCGAGGATCAGTCTTTCTTTCGCGCCTGTCCCGGTCTTCTCGCCGCCCATCAGCGCAGCCGTGATGATGTCGTCATCGCAGAGGCAACCGCGCTTCTTCCTCCAGCAAGTGGCACTCTCACGATAGCGCGGGCAGCGCTCGCGGATGAAGGGCCGGCAGTAGGGAAGCTTCCAACAGGGGCTGAGGGGGTGGACAATACCCGGCTGCTTGCGCGCCGCGCGCCGCGTGACGCTATCGACCCCGTAACCGGCCAGACCGGTGTGCAACTGCTTCAGGAGCGTGGGGATGCCATGGATGGCAGCCGCCCACAGCAACACCTGGCCCACGCGCGTCAGCGTCCCCAGGAGGAGGGTGGCAGCAGCGTTGCCGTGCATTGCGGGGCCCAGAGCCTGGGCGAGCCCAAACGGAGCGCCGAAATGGAGCGCCACCCCGATGAGCGCCAGGATCGGCGCAAGCTTATCGAACTCCCAGAGGTAGAGGAGCGTGTAGGCAACAACGAAAACTGCCGCAGCCACCAGGATCATGGATGCGACCTGGAGGTTGCCCACGATCTTCGCCGCCTGGGCAGGGGCTTGATGGGCGAGCTTCGGGTAGGCAGCCACGTACCCAGAAAAGAGCGCGTAGAGGAAATAGACCAGGATTACGGCCAGCGCAAAGCCGGCGAGGGAGGCAACCTTGCCGAGGATAGCGGAAACGAAATCCGGGAGCGCATCCACAAGCCGGGACTGCTCTCTTCTCGACATCTACCGCCCGCTCCTTTCTATTGGGCAGGCGAGCACCGGGGAGCATCCTGGCACGCTCACACTCTCGGGCGAGAGCCTTGCTGGAGCACCGTTTCCGACGGGGCATGCCTGTCTCGGGCATCTCTCCGGTCAGCACGGGCCCGGCTCACCGCCGCGGGGCCGGGGCACGCAGGAATTGTGAGTAGATGCAGACCGCGCCGGCAGCCCACGACCCTAGCGCGGTCTGCGCGATACCTCTCTCAGGACTTCTTGACACGCTCCAGATAGGAGTCCGTACGCGTATCGACGCGAATGATCTCACCCACACCGATGAAGAGGGGCACCTGGACCACGGCGCCTGTCTCGAGCGTCGCGGGCTTGCTGCCGCCCGATGCCGTATCGCCCCGCAGGCCGGGGTCGGTTTCGACCACTTCGAGCTCCACCGTGTCCGGGATCTCGACGCCGATCGTCTCTCCGTTGTGAATCAACACGGAGACCTTCATTCCCTCCTTGAGGTACTTGCGCGAGTCGCCGAGCTGCGCTTCAGTAAAGCTCGTCTGCTCGTAGGTTTCCGTGTTCATGAAGAAATAGTCATCGCCGGCCCGGTAGATGTACTCCATCTCAGCACGCTCGAGGTAGGCGGGCTCGAACTTCTCGCCGGCACGGAACGTGCGCTCAAAAACGTTCCCGGTGCGTACACTCCGCAGCTTGGTGCGTACGAATGCACCCCCCTTGCCCGGCTTCACGTGCTGGAAGTAGATCAACGTGTAGGGCTCGTTATCAATCTGAATGCTCAACCCAGTTCGGAAATCACTCGTGTCGATCAAGAAAGGCTCTCCTCCGCCGCCAGCGCCAAGAGTGGCGCGTTATCCTGTGCGGCACTCCGTAGGCGAGACGAATGCACCAAATGGAGTGTAGCACGTCGGCAAGAATCTTGTCAAGCGCGGAATCGCAGGAAATGCCGCCTGGCGTCCTGGGATTCCGACATAAGGAATCCGAAGCCTCGGAGGCAGCGCGCAACCCGGCGCG
>ERZ795060.2298-NODE-2298-length-19740-cov-11.885751_pt1 | contig 19740 bp, 19 predicted proteins | sample MGYA00375144_ERZ795060 | MGnify/ENA primary metagenome ERZ795060 (study PRJEB30189, sample SAMN05720157) | activated sludge metagenome | isolation source: anaerobic digester from wastewater treatment plant | place: Japan | collected 2015-05-15 ...
ATCCTTCTTTTTAATCTGGTAGAATTCAAAGCCCAGTCCTTTTCTTTGCCTCCTTTCTTAGCTACAACTCAGCTTTTTGTTCTCATAGAAGCCTTATCAGCATAAGAATATCATAAAATGGAGTTTCTTTAAAGGGGATGAAAACTCAGATCTCCATACTCATACTTAAGGTTAAATTTATCATACTAAAGTATGACTTAAAAGTATATCCAGTAGTATGACAAAGAGCATACTACTAACCGATAGTAACCAGATTTCTACGGAATTATTATTTAGGTGGAGGTAAAAATGATGAAAAGATTGATAATCTTATTAGAAGTTTTGAGTCTAATATTTTTGATAGTACCAGGTGGAATGGCTCAGAAAAAGCTATCCGCACTGGTATCTTTTTCTACCTCCAGTATAGAGTTCGTCGTGGATAATCTTTCAAAGGAGTATACTGGATATGTAGATGTCTCCATCACCACAGATAGTACAGACTGGGAGGCATACTGTCAACTGGATATGATAGGAATCCCTGGAGACAGGATACTCCTTGCCCAGGGAATAAATCCAACCAGTTCTTCTTTTATACCTCTAACAAAAGCCGCAGGTATCACCAGGAAGATGAATAACAAAAATATCTTCCTTTCCAGGATAAATATAAAATATATACCCAGCTACCTGGATATACCTGGAAGATACGAGGGTAAACTCGTTTTTGGTTATAAGACAACAATAAATGGGAAGGAAAGTCTTGTCCAGCTGGGTCAGTTACCTGTATCAATAGATATAAAACCTATCTTTTCAGTTACCATATGGTCAGAATCAGAGATGAGCAGGAAAGAGATTCAGAATGGACCTATAGGTATATCTTTTAGAGTCCCCAAACCTGGAGAGTGGTGTTCTCTGGAAAAAATCTGCTTAACTATAGTTACAAACTATTCAAACTGGAATCTACAGTGTGGAGCCACCGATTTAATTGATAAGGAGCTTAACAGGTTCATACCTGTTAATTCCCTATACATCATCGTTGGAAATAGTTCTAACTGCATGCAATTTTCCAATGCTCCTATTTCGATTCTTTCTGGGCAATCTCCAGGGGAGATAGGTGTAACACTCAGATTCAAACTTAACGTCACCGAGTCTATCTTAGCCGGAGAGTATAGCGGTAATATAAAGCTCCTCTTTGGAGGGATGTAGTGGTGGAAAAGATACTTATCTGTACAAGACTATTCACATCGTCATTTCTTGTTGAAGACCCGCTTGGAGAGATAAAGGTTGTCATCTCTCCCCCAATTATAGATGTATCACTTGGACAGGGAACAGTATATTTCTTCTCTATAACCCTTACAAATCTGAGTGATATGGATCTGAGAGTAAAAACCAGTGTATTGCCATTTACATTTGAGGAGAATGGTACCCTTGTAATGCTTGAAGAATCGGACAGGTGGAGCTGTACAGATTGGATAGAGCTGGACACTGAGAAATTTACAATTCTGGCTAAAAGAACATTTATACTGAATGGAAAGCTCTCAGTCCCCCAGGATGCAAGTGGTGGAAGATGGTGTGCAATAACATTCGACATAGACAGCAGTAACGGTCTGAGAGAGAGGATGGGAGTCAAGATCAAGACAGGGTCATTGATATTTGTCTCCATACCTTCTTCTGAAGAAAAAGTCTTATCGATAGATTCATTTTCCATAGAGAAGATTTCTCCTGAAGAGATAACATTTTTGACAGTTATAAGAAATCTGGGCAATACCTATCTAAAGATAGATGGGGCTGTAGATATAAGAGATATTAATGGAAAGAGGATTCGAACACTTCCCGCAAAAGGGTCACTCACTGTCTTACCAGAGGGTAGAAGGGTAATCCGGACAGTGTGGAGACACCCGAGGGTCGAAGATTTTACTGCCAGCCTCAGGATAAATTATGGCAAGAACGAATCCGCTACAAAAGAATTGACCAGGAAGGTGGGTTATGAAAATTAAAAAGATTCTATTAACAGTACTGGTATTATTTTTAACCCTGGGAATGAAGTTTTACAGGTATAATCCTCAAACCGGACAGTGGGTAGAGCTTACAGAATTGAATGAATATGGTTCAGTTGAGGTGGCAGGTGAGGGAACTGGTGGATACTGCAATAAGTCTGTTTGGGATGCTGGGGTATCTGTGAAAACTACATTTGAAGTTCCTCCTGAACTCAGTTTTACAAAAACTGCCGAAGCGGTAACTTCCAATATAACAACACTTCCTGATGGCACTTTTAAGGTACCGAATAAACAATATGCTGAATGGCAGGTAAGGATTGAATTGACCTCGGATAGCACGATAAATAGTGTGATTGTTACAGATAACTTCGGTGGAGAATTTGGAGTAGAACTTATATCAGTGTCAAGGGGTTCGGTAGATTTCGAATACCAGGGTGAAACCCACAAGGTCCAGCTTGAGTGGACAATAGGTGATAACTTTTCCGGCACAGCGACATTACTGCTTAAGGTATATACAGATAAAAACTCTGCAGGTAAGCAGGAGTTTACATCCTCTGGAACCCATATTCTAAATTCAGGCTCGGTATTGAAGTATAGAGTGGGTAATACACAACATTCAGTAACAGTTCCAAAGATAGAGGTGATTTCAAATGGCAGTTAACAAGGTAAGAGATTTTACCTGTTTAAATAATGATTTATTGGCTAAAGAGAAAGGAGGTGAAAAAATGAGAAGAGTATTATTGATGGGATTGGTATCAATCTTATTAATAAGTATGTCGAGTTTAGCCTGGGCAGATGACTTAACACTTCAGGAAGAGGTAAATGTATGGAAATGGACTAAAAATGAAGATACCGAGTTATGGAGCTGGGTTTTAGAGCCGATAGGAGGTACCGGAGCAAATGCCCGAGCATGGCAGCAAGGAGCTATTTTAGGTGGTTACTGCAATAAAGAGACCTGGAAGCTAGATGTCGCGACTCATACATCTGTCGCTCAGTGGATAAGGTGGCAACTCTCTGCACAGGGATGGCGTATCTATGTTAGAAAGCCAGGGAGATACACTGGAGATTGTATCGTTGGAGCCATCAAATCCAATGCAGATGTCAATGTAACTTTCTCCGGCTTTGGTGACCTGGTAAACGATCGTGGCGAGAAGATAGAGACCTTCTACAGTTTTGGAGAGGAGTTACCAGAGATGATAACTAATTGGTATCCTGCCAGGACATTGGATCAGCAGACACTTGCAGTCCCTTACTGCGAACATAATGCTCATCTATGGGTGATGATCAATGTAAGAGAAGATGCTAGTGATGGTTACCCCAAGACAAGGGCATGTGAGTATCAGGACGATGCCCAGATAAATATCTCGGTAACAGTTTACAAACCATGGTTAGATGATGATGGCTATGGACTTTTTGAGTAGTTTTAAAAAATTTATAAAAGGAGGTAATTTAGAAATGAGAAAGAGTTTAATAGCGTTACTAGTAGTGGGTTTAATGATGAGTATGATGGGTTTAGCCTGGGCGAGCGAATTGCCTCTCCTTCAGGAAACACAGGTATGGAGATGGGATGATGTTAATAATGTGTGGGTTGCTGAGCCAAAAGGAGATGTTACGGCTAACGCCAGATTCTGGCATCAGGGCACCCAGCAGAGTGGTTACTGCAATAAACAGACATGGACAGTAGATGTTGCAACACATGCCTCTATTGCACAATGGATAAAGTGGTCAGCTGATGCACAGGGATGGAATATCAAAGTAAGAAAGCCCGGCATATATGTAGCAGGACCAATAAAGGGCTATGTCAAATCTAATGCAGATGTCGCAATAACTGTGTTAGGTTTTGACGACCTGAAGAATGCTTCTGGCGAAGCTATAGAGACATTCTATGGATATAGCTTGTCTGAAAATACTATGCCAACTTTTTGGCTTAAGGCAACCGAAATAAATAATTACGATATCCCTGATATCCCATACTGCGAACATACAGCATACTTCTGGATAAAGATCAATGTAAGAGAGGATGCTAGCGATGGTTATATTAAGACAAGAGCATGCGAATATCAGAACGATGCTACAGTATCTCTATCAGTGACAATGCTTAAGCCCTGGATAAATCCAGAAGATGGTTTCTTCAAGGAAGGTATTACTCCTCCTATTCCTCGGTAAAAGTTTTGATTTACGCGGGGCTCTGGAGAGCCCCGTTATCTTTTAATCATAGGAGGCAAGATGAGTAAAAAGATATATGTTTTATCTGTAACAACAATTGCTATAATTCTTCTTTTTTCATTTATACAATCGGCATTTTCAATAGTCACCTTAAGTGTAACTCCACTTTTCAATGAGATAACAAGCTATCCTGGTGTGGTTAAAAAGTTTGAGATACTTCTGGTCAATGAGAGTGACCCCGGTACTACAGGTAATTTCAGTATCAGGGCTATCCCGGTAAAGGTAAATAGGGCGGGTTATTTTGAGTTTTTAGGTAAGGATGAGACAAACCCCTGGGATTGCAGTGAGTGGATTAAGGTGTCTCCAGATGAGGTAACATTGAAGGGACAGGAAGGGCAGATTATTGAGTGTACAATGTCAATCCCCAGAGGAGTTTATGGTGGAAGGTACTGTGCAATACTTTTTGAGCTTGCTCCTGAGAAAAAAACAACCACTCCAGAGGGAGAAGAAGGTGTTGCCAGCTTGAACATCTCTACCCAGTTATTAAGCATCGTGAATGTCACCATACCTGGTGGAAGGATTGAAAGAAAGGTGAATCTGGAGCAGTTTACCGTAGAAAATACAAAGTTAGAAAACAATAATATGATAGCATTTACAGCACTGTTAAAGAATCAGGGGAATATTACTGTACAGACCAGTGCAACACTTCTCATAAAATCAAGGCTGGGTAGGAGAATCAGGGAGATTCCCCTTGGAGGAGGTATGGGTCTCCTGCTTCCAGGGGCAGATGCTGAACTTAAAAGCATTATAAGACCTCTTCCCCCTGGAGAATATATCGCCGAGGCATATATAAAGTACGGAGTTCCCACCGCATTAAAGGCAAGTATACCGTTCAGTATAACCTCAGGAGAGGCAAAACTCGGGACTCTAGCATCTGGAAAAGGTATCGATGTTGTCGTTGAGCCATCAATACAGGAGATAACCGCTCCTCCCGGCTCATTCAGAAGCTCAGTTGTTACCATACAGAATATGACTGCAAAGTCAGTTGATGTAAATGTTTCAGCTAATCCAGTAGCCTTAGGTTTAGATGGTGACATAATCCAGACAGAGGACACGAGGTATTCTGCTACTGACTGGATAAAGCTTGATAATAATAAGTTTTCACTGAAACCAAATGAAAGACGTTCTATCAGGATAAATCTAACTCCACCAAGGGATATAAAACCCGGAGGGAGGTATACAAATGTCTCCTTTGTGTTATCAGATCCAGCATCTGAAGAGGGACTTGTGGCTACACTGGACACCCTATATCTGGTCACTGTTCCGGGAGATTTGAAATATGACGGAGAGGTACAGGATATTAAACTGGTAAATACAGAAGGTTCAGCCTTTCCCCAGTTCTTAACATTATTTAAGAACACGGGTAATATACATCTGAAGGCGTCAGCCGTTCTTACAGTAAAGGCAAAGGGGACCGATACAGAAAAATCAAAGGTGATAACGGAAGAACTTCCCTTCTCTGACGGAGAGGTTATAGTCCTACCTGACGGAACCAGACAGTTTATGGTGTTATATACTCAGAAGCTTGAACCAGGAGATTATATAGCAAGTGTAAAGGTGACTTATGGAGAAAAGAGATGGGCAACTCTTGAAAAAGAGTTTACAATAGAAAAGCCTAAAGAGGAGGGCAAAGAATGAAGAAGACAGTATATATCTTACTTTTAGTATTATTCATGTCTTATACAACCGCAATGGCGGATATCCCCAGGTCAGAAAATGATATTCCATCAAATATAACGAATCCGCCAGTTTCCAAACTTATAACAAATGTATTTGTTGATACAGAGCTCCGTCAGGCACTCAGAGATATAGCTGCTCAGGCTGGTATCAATATCGTTGCAGATAACTCTGTTCAGGGTTGGGTAACAGCAGACCTGAAGGATGTTCCCTTAGAAAAGGCTCTTGAGATAGTCCTGGCTGGTGGAGGCTATACATACAGATGGATGGATGATTATTATCTGGTTGGACTACCAGATGTAAAAAGTACAACATTTAATAGCCTTACCGCTACAGAACATATTCAGATGAAACATCTGGATGCAGCATCTATCGCTGGACTATTGAGCGATTTCTATAGCCCTTATATAAAGGTTGACCCTGTAAATAATATTATTTCCATAACAGCATCAAGAGAAATTATAGACAGGATAAAACAGGACATATCACAGCTTGATAAACCGAGAAAACAGGTGATAATAGAGAGTGCAGTGATAGAACTCTCTGAGAGTGGTGGAGAAAATTTAGAGGGGAGTTTTGGTCTGAGTTTACCTGTAGGTGAACCACAGGAGACCGCAGGGACAGCAGGGCTTGAATACTCATACACTGGAGGAATAGTATTTAATCTCGATTCTGCTCAAAAAATATGGCTTAAATTAGAGGCTCTAGTAGGAGAGGGAAAGGCAAAGGTCAGGGCAACACCAAAGATATCAACAATAGATGGTAAGGAAGCCTCTATAGAGTTAGGAAGAGAGGAGTATGTAATAATAACTACGGGAACAGAGACAACACTGACAAGGACACTTCAGATGATAAAGGGTGGGATAACATTAAAGATACTTCCAAAGGTTATAGAAACCGGCACATCTGAACCAGATAGCATATTACTTACAATTGCCACCGAAGTGAGTGATGTAAAAATAGGTACAGAAACACCCACCGCATTAAGAAGAGTGGTATCCACAACTGTAAGGATAAAGGATAACCAGACGGTGGTTATTGGCGGGTTAAAACATGAAAGCGAAAACGAAATTATAGAAAAGGTCCCAATACTGGGAGATTTACCCATTATAGGAGTTTTATTCTCCAGTAAGCGAAAAACGAGAGAGTCAAGTGATGTGGTGATCTTACTTACCTGCAGAGTTGTAAACGATCTTGAAGTTTCCAAATGACAGAGGTCCTGATGAGATGGGTATTGATAATAGTTATACTTATATCTTCTCTCCTGCCCATAGATGCAAGGGCAAATAACCTTGTAAATGCGACCTTTGTAGATACAGAAATAAGACAGGCGATATATGATATATCAGGGCAGACAGGGGTAATTGTAATCCCGGACAGTACAGTTGAAGGTTTTGTTACCCTTGAATTAAAAGGTGTCCCATTTGAAAGAGCATTGGATATGCTTTTATCTCAGGGTGGATATGTATACTCCAGGAGAGACGGTTACTACCTTGTAGGGTCTCCAGATATAAAAAATGTCATCTTTAATAATATTTCAAAGACATTCTTCTATAAACCAGAATACGTAACAGCAGACGTTATAAAGGGAAAGCTCGGTGATAGTTTCTCTCCATTTGTAAAGGCGAATAGTTCTTTAAACCTGCTCTCAATAACAGCTCCAGCATCTATGATGGATAGCATAGTCAAAAAGATAAGAGATGCAGATATACCCGGAAAATCCATATTTGTTGATGTGCTTTATGTCAAGGAGTCTTATGGAGAGATAAACAAGATAATACCTGAAGATTGGAAGCTGGAGTGGGATCTAAAAGGCGAGACAGAGGGGACTACCGGAGAATTATACTTTAAGGATATGAAGCTTGGATTTATCTACAGTAACAACCTGGGCATAGATGCGGTTATGGATATCCTGAAGAGTAAGAGCGATACACTGCAGACTGCAAGGTCAAAGCTCATAGTCCTTGAAGATAATAAGTCAGATATACTTATAGATGAAGAGACATACAGACAGTTCGTAATAGAAAACTATACAACTACGGTAGAATTTTCCACCAATATAGAGATGGGAATAACATCTAGGATGGAGGGCGACAGGATAAATATAGACCTTGACCTGATAGCCAGTTATATAGACGGAGAATTGCGAAAATCTGTGGGCTCAACCAGAACATCGATAGTCTTAAAGCAGGATGAGATTGCAGTACTTGGAGGAGTGGTTAACCATAGAGAGATATCAGAAAGGTATGGAGTGTTTCATCCATACATACCAACTGAAGAAAAAAGTGAAGATTCCTTTACCATCTTTATATACGCAAAGGAGATTCCCCTATATTTAGAAAGGGATGTCTTAAATATTATAGAATCAAGTACATACAGCCTGAGTAAGGTGCCGGTAAGGAAGGAAGAGCAGAAGGGACTGGTTATTTCAGGCGGACCGACTACAATCCTGGACCCGGTTGCCGATAATATCGGGAAAACCAGTATAAGATCAGGTTTAGAGGTAGATGGAAGTTTCCCATTAGACAAAAATACAGTGATATTTGACGGAATCTATCTGGAGGATGGATTAAAAAGTCTGAGACTGGGTCTTAATAGCCATATTATAGGTAGTATCGAGGGTGGATTCGCCTATAGATTAGCCAGAAATAATAGTCTCTCTATTGACTCTTTAAATATATTCTTAGAAGAAGAGACCTATCCATCCTTAACTCTGGCTCTTAAGGGCAAAGTATTCTTCCTCATAATGAAGGATAATATGATTGATAAAACTCTCTCAGATATTGGTGTAAATCTCTCAGCCAGTTACAGGATATCTGATAACAATACATTGAGGCTGGAGTACTTCAGGACATTGGATGCCAGCACTCTATCCTCTATAGAAATAGAGTTAGAGACCAGGTTATCCAGATCTTTATCTTTTACCCTGGGATATGATATGAGAGAATCAATGTATCAGGATAATATAATCTCCAATTCTTATGGGAGAGGACTTTATATACGACTGGATTACAATTTGTAATTTGCAATTTTTGCTTAAATGGTATATACTATTAGCTGAAAACTAGTAAAGATATAGGGAGGGGGAATTAATGTCTACAAAAAATGTGAGGCTTAAAGATATAGAGCCAGAAGTTTTTGATGAAATGTCCATCCTCTCCAGTCATATACTTGATATGATATTAAAAATAATGGATGGTGATACTGGTTCTATTATGCTTTTAAATGAGAGGGACAAAACGCTAAAGATTATAAGTCAAAAGGGAATCCCGGAAAACATAGCAGAACATATCAGAGTTTCTCTGAATAACAGTATAGCAGGTTACGCTATAAGAAAGGGGAATGCCCTCATTCTGAATAGGGGGGATACGTTTCTTGGTCAACCACTTACAAGGGATGAGATAGGTTCTTCTATTGTTTTCCCGATTGTAAGTTATAGAGAAAAGATTGGCGTAATAAATATAAATCGCTCTCCAGAGAGAGTCCCATTTTCTGTAGAAGACCTTGAACTGGCCAGCCTCCTGGTAAGATATTCCAGCATTCTTATGGGAGGAGTACTCCAATACTCTAGGGCTATAAAATCTGCCAGAATAGCAAGCTCAAGTTACAGGGTATTAAGGAATATTTCCAGACATAAAAATCCAAGATCTGTAATAAAGGCTCTGGTACAAACACTGTTAGAAATCACCAAAGGTGCATACGGGATAGCAGTGGTCTATGAGGATGGTAATTTAAGAACAATATATGGTGGTCTCAATAATATGGATGAGGGCGAGAGGGAAAAAATAAAGGAAATATTCAATAATGTCAAAGAGAACAGAAAAGAGATAATTCTCCAGGATACGGCAACATTCCCAATTATATATGAAGAAGAGATACTGGGAGCAGTACATATAAAGCTTAAAGAGAGACAAATCGACCTTAAAGAGAAAAAGATGATTAAATTCCTCTTTAAGGACGTGGGAATTATACTTAAAAATCTTATAAATTATCAGGAACAAAAAGAGAAAACCAGGCAGGAAGAGAGAATCAGAATAACCAATATCTTGCATGATAGGGTATGCCAGGGGGTAACAGATGGAATAATACGGATACAGTATATAAAAAAGTTAGACCTGCCGGAAGAGCTACTTAACGAGATAACAGGATTAGAGGACTTATTAAAGGATATACTGAACGATGTAAGATGCATAATATTTGAGGAGAAGCCTATAATATTGAAGGGGGACTTCTTTGATACTCTGAGAGAATATGTAAAAGTGATAGAAGATAAGAGTAACATTAAATTTACCCTTATCTTCAGTGGAGATGAGGAGTTGATACCTAAGAGAGTCAGAGAATCTCTTTTCCCTATTATAAGGGAGGCGATAGTAAATATAAGACGTCACAGCATGGCATCCAGCGCCTTGATAAAGATAGAGGTGAAAGAGAATCACATAAATATAGATATTGAAGATAATGGGGTGGGATTTGACAGTAATTCCTACAAGAATAGGGAGGATTCTTTCGGTATAAAGATGATGAGAGATAGAGTCAGTTCTTTAGGGGGAAATTTTGAGATAGAGGGGGTCCCGTTTAAGGGGACCAGGATAGATATATGTATACCTACATAGGAGAAGAAAATGGGTTCTATAAGGGTTCTTATTGTGGATGATCAGGCAATAATATGTGATGGGATTGGCAAGTTACTAGAGGGAGAAAGAGAGATAGAAGTTGCTGGTAAGGCTTATAGCGGTGAAGATGCTATAGAAAAGGCTGACAGACTTAAGCCAGATGTTGTCCTTATGGATATAAGGATGCCCGGAATAGATGGGGTAGAAGCTACAAAAGCCATAAAAGCCAGTAATCCATCGATACAGATAATCGCTATTTCAGTGTATGAAGAAGACGACCTTATCATGAGGATGTTTCAGGCAGGAGCGGTAGGATACATATTAAAAGATATATCTCTAGAGAACCTGATCAGGGCAATAAGGAATGTCTATAAAGGTAATACCATGATAAATCCAAAGATTTCTCGCAGGTTATTAAAAATGCTGGTCACAGACCATAATATAACTGAAGACCTTACTGATAGAGAAACTGAAATATTAAGAGAAATTTCCAGCGGAAAGTCGAATAAAGAGATTGGTGAAAGATTCTTTATAAGTGAGAGCACAGTAAAGACACACATCTCCCATATCTTCCAGAAGATAGGTGTAAAGTCCAGGGCTGAAGCAGTATCATACGGGATAAAGAAAGGGCTCATCTAATTTAAGGAGATAAACCATCTATCCTTTCTAAATGCCAGATATCTCTCCGATATAAGATTTAAAGGTTTTTCTGCTATTGTAAACTGTTCACTCAGGATTGAAAGGGGTCTATCAAGACCAAAGACCTTTGCCGAATATGAATTCGATGCAGTCCTGTAGAAGGTTCTACCTAACTCTTCGTACTCTTCAAAACTCATCCTAAATCTGACACCAGCCCTGGAAGATGGAACAGGTCGAGCAAAAGATCTTGGCATCGCATACTCTGGAAATATTCCAAGTGTCCATAAACATATATCCCCTATCCTCTTATAAATAGGGAATCGATTATCTTCATCAACTAATTCTGCAAGTCGCAGCATATCGAAGACATCTATATCTGAAAACTTAAGCCTCCTCAGCCCTCTTCTCCCTTTTACAGCATAATAGATCGTTTGACTCTCAGTCTTTGTAAAAGAGACAAGCATATCTATAAGATAGTCAAGTATATCATCCTGGTTTATTAAATCTCTGACCTTTTCTACATCAAATATAGGAATCCTGTGAGACCTGTCCCTCTCTACAGTGTAATACTCTCTATTCAAATCCTTCCTCGCTCTTATCATAAGTATAGTAAAGAACAACTTTGGAGAAATCTTTAACATTATCTCATCGTCATCCATAACTCTGGAGAACAATCTATCATCCTCCAGCATACCCATAATGATATCCTCATCTTCTCTTACAGTATCTATTCTGTCCCTCAGCTGAGGGGATAATGTCTCAACCACAAATATCAAGTCATTATCTGATAACCTGAGATATTCTCTCATAGTCTTCCCTCCAGTTCAATTTTTATCTCTCTGTTACCAGTTCATCAGAGGAATATATCTTTTTCCTTCTACCATCACTGAGAGAGACTAAAAGCGCTCCATCGTTAGCTATATCTGTAACTATACCTTCTTTTATATTATTATAACTCTTAAACTTTACCCTTTCACCTATTGTGGTGCAGGACTTTTTCCACTCTTTAATCAAGATATCGTTACCTTCAGCGAATAGGTTAAAATCCAGCGAGAACTCTTTAATTATACTTTTCAATAGCTCTACTTTATCAATCTCTCTTCCTTGAATCTGCCTCAGGGATATGGCAGATTCAAGATAACAGGGGAATTCTAAATTATTTACATTTATACCAATCCCAATAATTATAAATTCGTTCCAATTCTCTCCCAGGATTCCACCCAGCTTCTTCCCTTTAAACACAATATCATTGGGCCACTTTAATTCTATCGGTATACCCAGGTAAGAGACAATACCCTTTTTTACTATGACACCGGCAAGAATAGATAAAAGAGACTGCCTGTATAAAAACTTTCCATCTATTGCAATGGAGAATGAGAGGGAGAAGCGATCTGAATACCACCTTCTATTTCCCTTCCCCTTGCCAGCCCACTGCTCCTCAGCAGAAACAACAAAAAATCTCTCTCCAAGCCGGGACATCTTGAAAACAATATCCATAGTGGAAGACACGCTATCCAGAGAGATAAGCTTCTTAAAAGGAGTCAGATTTAATTGAATTTCTCTCACTATTCCATCAGAGTCGAGATGATCTGGAATATGGGCAGATACATTGATATTACAATAAAACCTACAACCCCTCCTACAAAAGCAATGAGGATTGGTTCAACCAGCGCAGTGAGTGTGGATAACATCGCATCAAGTTCACCATCATAGTATACACCAACTCTCTCTAGCATCTCATCGACCAGACCGCTTTCCTCCCCTACCGCAGTCATATATCCCAGCATAGGTGGAAAAAGATTACTCTTTACAAAACAGGTGGAGAGTTGCTGACCTTCTGTAATCATACGTTTGGCATCCTCTATAGCATTCATATAGGGGGTAAGATCCATGGTATCTTTCAACACCTCAAGCGCAACCACTATCGGTATTCCACCAGATAAAAGTATACTCAATGTATGACATAGTCTTGAGACAACCATAAGAACATTAAGTCTGCCTATAACTGGTATCTTAAGGATAAATTTATCCCAGAGTTCCTTCCCCTTCGGCTTTGATGTAACCATCTTGAATAGAAGGTATAAGACAATTACAACTGAAAACACAACATACCAGTAGTCTCTAAAGACATTACTTAAACTCATAACTATCTTCGTTGGTAGTGGAAGCGGGGCTTCAAAAGATATTAAAAGATTAAGGAATGTTGGTAAGACATAGGTAAGCAAAAATATAACCATAACAATAGCCATAATGATTATAGCCATCGGATAAGCAGAAGCACTTCTAATCTTTCTGGCTATCTCTTCATTCTTCTCATAATAGGCGGCAAGTCTATCAAACATCGTATCCAGTATACCACCTGTTTCCCCAACCCTTACAAGGCTTATATACAATCTTGGAAATATATCTCTATGTTTAGCCAGTGCCTGTGATAGAGCAGTGCCAGATTCCACCTCTTTCCTTATGTCTTCCACAGCCAGCTTTAACCTAGGGTTCTTCGTCTCCTGAGAAAGGATGCTGAGAGCTCTTACCATAGCAACCCCCGATCTCAACATGGTTGCAAACTGGCGTGTAAAGATTACAAGGTCTCTGAGAGAAACTCTCTGGAGGCTTGTAAGAAATTTGTTTATATCAAAGGTTACCTTTTTCTCTTTTACAGATACAACAACAAGGTCTTCTTCCTGCAATCTCCTTATAACGGTAGCCTCATCATCAGCTACTATAGAACCTTCTCTCCAGCGACCTGTCTTTTTCTCTCTAGCCCTGTATGCAAATTCGTTCATATCCTGACTCTTTCCCCTACCATTCTCATCATCTCTTCTCTATTTGTAACATTATTAATAAAATCTTCCCAGCTTATCTCTCCAGCTTTATACAGATTAAGCAAAGACTGGTCCATACTGACCATCCCGAGCTGAGAACCTGTCTGTATGGCGTTAGGAATCATATGGACCTTTCCCTCTCTTATGAGATTTCTTACAGCAGGGGTAGCTATCAAGATCTCCAGAGCAACAGCCCTTCCTCTTATCATTCCGTCGCTCAATGTCTTCTCTCTCTTTCTCGGTAAAAGCCTCTGAGAGATTATAGCCTCTATAGTATTACTCAACTGTAACTTTATCTGCTCTTGCTGATGGGGAGGAAATACATCTATAATTCTCTCCACCGTCTGAGACGCATTATTGGTATGTAGGGTTGCGAAGACCAGGTGACCGGTCTCAGCTGCAGTGATGGCTGCCTGAATTGTTTCCAGGTCCCTCATCTCTCCTATCAATATTACATCAGGGTCCTCTCTCAGCACCGCCCTCAGTGCATTTGCAAAGGAGATTGTATCGCTTCCAACCTCCCTCTGATTTATAATACTCTTTTTATGGGAATGCATATATTCTATAGGGTCTTCTATAGTTACTATATGACAGTCTCTACTCTCATTTATTATATCTATCATAGACGCAAGAGTAGTGGACTTACCGCTTCCGGTCGGACCAGTTACCAGGATGAGTCCCTTAGGTTTTTTGGTCAGTTCTCCCAGGCTATTGGGCAAGCCAAGTTCTTCAAGTTTTGGAATCCTGAAAGGGATACTCCTTATAGCTAATGCTACAGACCCCCTCTGATGAAAGACATTTATCCTATACCTGCCCACACCAGGTATCCCATAGGAGAAGTCAAACTCTCCCTGTACATCAAGTTTTTCCCTCTGTTTTTCAGTAAGGATGGAATATGCCAGGCTCTTAGTATCTTCAGGTGTAAGTCTTGGGAACTCTGTCCTGACCAGCCTCCCATATACTCTTAATATAGGAGGGACCCCTACAGTAATATGAAGGTCAGAGGCGTTTCTCTCATATATAAGTTTAAGCAATTCCTCTATACTCATAACTCCCCCGTATAAACTGTCCTCAGAATCTCACTATAAGTAGTGATACCATCTATTACCTTTAACTTTGCATCCTCCCACAACGTTACCATACCGTTTTTCACGGCAGCCTCCCTAATTACATTGGCTGGCGTCTTATCAACTATCATAGCACGAATTTCATCATCAATCACAAGCAGCTCAAATATCCCTAATCTTCCCCTGTATCCGGTATGCCTGCAGGCTTCACAGCCCTTACCCTCATACATAGTATGGTCAGAGGAAATCTTAAGTACCTTGATCTCCTCCTCTGTCGGTTCTTTAGGGACCCTGCATCTGGGGCATATCCTTCTGGCTAATCTCTGTGCAAGTATACCGATAAGAGAGGACGATATAAGGTAAGGTTCTATCCCCATATCTATAAGTCTAGCGATAGCTCCTGCCGAGTCGTTTGTATGTATGGTGCTCAACACAAGGTGTCCGGTAAGTGCAGACTGAACTGCTATCTCAGCTGTCTCTCTATCTCTTATCTCTCCAACCATCATTATGTCCGGGTCCTGCCTCAGAATACTCCTTAAACCATTAGCGAATGTGAGACCTGCCTTGGGATTTATCTGAACCTGATTTATCCTTGCAAATTGATACTCTACAGGGTCTTCAATGGTTATTATATTCTTCTCAGTAGTACTTATCTTTGCCAGTGCTGAATACAGGGTGGTTGTCTTTCCACTCCCTGTTGGTCCGGTGACAAGAATCATACCATAGGGTCTGCGTATGAGGTTATCAAAGTTATGCAGGATCTCCTCTGTGAATCCAAGTTTTTCAAGCCCGATAAGAGTGGCAGACCTGTCCAGTAACCTGAGTACTATCTTCTCTCCGTATATAGTTGGAAGCGTTGAAACCCTGAAATCAATTATCTTCCCCTGAGAATTCACCCTGAATCGACCATCCTGTGGGACACGCCTTTCTGCTATATCCATATTCGAAAGTATCTTGATCCTGGCTACCAGGGTCGGAAAGATTCTCTTGGGAGGAGAGATTACATCATACAGAACACCATCCACTCTGAATCTTATCTTTACATCGTTCTCAGTAGGCTCTATATGAATATCACTGGCTCCTTCCTGAACAGCCTGAGTAATTGTCAGATTTACCAGTCTGACAACAGGCGCCTCGTCCTCCAAAACCTCCACGGTAGCTTCTGCATCTTCATCGGAAGGACCTATATTTATAAGCGTCTCTTCAAGCCCCTTCTGAATGGTATATATCCTATCCAGCACCTGTGTAATCTGTCTCTCAGACGCTAAAACAGGATCGACATCTTTCCCGGTTATTATTCTTATATCATCGAGGGCATATATATTTACAGGATTTGACATCGCCACCATAATTCTATCTCCATCTATGTTCAGAGGAATCACCATATATCTTCTGCATATATGCTCAGGTACAAGTCTAACAACCTCAGAGTCGATAACCACATCATCTAGGTTAACATAGGGGACATTGTATATATCAGAAAGAGCAGAATATAGGTCTTCCTCTTTAATAACCCCCATCTTTAAAAAGACATCTCCAAGTTTCTCCATCGAACCTTGTTGTATGGACAGGGCTCTATTAAGAATTTCTTCAGTAATTATACCCTTTTCTACCAGTATCTCCCCTAACCTTTTCTTCTGGCTTAGCATACTATATTCCTTTCATCTCCAGCCTTGAACTCCTGCACCTCTCCGCTAAAATAATAGAGGCGATTAAATCCTTGCTAAAGGAAACAGTTTCATTTACCACTATATAATTATACCATTCCCACTCATTTAACTCATCTCTGGCATTCCTCAACCTTATCTCTATATCCCTTTCACAATCGGTTCCCCGACCACGAAGTCTTGTCAGAAGAGCCTCTATAGATGGAGGTAATATAAAGATAAATACCCCATCCGGGAATATCCTCTTTACCTGTCTGGCTCCCTGAGTATCTATCTCCAGAATGACATCTTTATTTTCTCCCAGTTTCTCCTCTATGAAAGACCTGGGTGTCCCATAAAAATTTCCATGAACCCTAGCCCACTCCAGAAATTCTCCATCATTTATCATACGGTCAAACTCTTCTTCAGAGACAAAGAAATACTCCTTACCGTTAGTTTCATTCTTTCTGGGAGGTCTTGTAGTGTAGGAGACCGATAAATTTATATCCGGGATAACCTTTAATACCTCGTTTATCACAGTTCCCTTTCCCACCCCGGAAGGACCAGAAACAACAAATAGTATACCCTCTTTTTTCTCAACCATAAACACCCTATCTCTTAGGTTTTATTTAATTTTTATGATATTATATCAGAAAGCAGGATAGATATAAAGGGGAAAGATTATGGATATATTCATACTGGAGAAGATAGTCCAAGAGATCAGAGAAACCATACTGGATTGTGAATTTAGAACTGCATACTCTCTGCCTGATAATACGATCAGTATAGAGATGAGAGGAAGAGATACTTTTTATCTTATAATTTCGGCTTCAAGCCAATTCCCAAGGATATACATAAATACTGGACAATCATCTAAACCTGGAAAGAGTTCATTTGCTAGTACTCTTAACATCCACTTAAACAGGACCCGACTTACATCTATCTCCCAGATAGATGGAGAAAGAATCATAGAATGTATATTTGAGAAAGAAACTATATGGGAAGAAAACGAGATCAGGAAACTTATCGTGGAGATTATGGGAAAACACAGCAATATTATTCTCTGCAGAGATGGTGTAATAATAGATGCTATAAAAAGAGTAGATTCAACAAAGAGCAGGGTAAGGCAGGTTTTACCGGGGCTAGATTATGAGTATCCACCAAGGAGAGAGATTATTCCATTCTCTAACCTGGAGGATTATCTGGAATCCTTTCCTGCTCTAACAGTAGAAGAATTTCTGATAAAAAATATTGTTGGTATAGGACCTTTAAGTATAGAAGAGATATCAGCCAGGGCAAAACTAAATAAAAAAAGAGTTATATCTTCTTTAGATACTGAGGAACTAGATGCCCTTAAAACAGCCATCAGGTCCTTTAGAGAGGATTTAAATAGAGTCTCGCCTGTGGTATATTTAGATGATGGAGGTAATCCCGAGAGTTTCTATATATTCCCCCTGACATTTAAGAGAAACAGGTATGAAATTCATAAATCTTTGATATCTGCAAGTGCAAGATACTATAACTGGATAATACCCCATCTTTTACTGGAAAATAGAAAGAAAAGCTTAATTAAAGAGCTTAACTCTCAGATAGAGTCTTTGGAGAAGAGAAAGGTTGAGTTAGAAGAGGCACTATCCAGGCTGGAAGACCCGGAGAGATGGAAACTCTACGGGGATATTCTGTTGGGGTTTAACCACCAGATATCGCCAGGTTCAGATAAATTCTCGGCAGAATGGAGCGGAGAAAAGATAGACATACCCCTGGACCCGGAGAAAACTCCTGTAGAGAACGCTCAGGAGTACTATGAGAGGTACAGGGATGAAAAGAGAGAAAAAGAGGTTTTACCCGGGCTTATTTCAGAGATAGACAAGAAGATAAGAGAACTCAGTAAAAAGATGGAGGAGATAGAAAGAATTACCTCACCCGAGGAACTGGAGGGAGAAAAACCCAGATTAACTAAAGAGGAGGCATTACCATATTCAGCTTATAAGATTAATGGTTATGATGTATGGGTAGGAAAGAATGCAAAATCCAATGAGCTGATAACATTTAAGCTATCCTCCCCCTCTGACATCTGGTTTCATGCTAAGGGGTATAGCGGTTCCCATGTTATCCTGAGGACTAATGGGAAAAGGCTGGAATATATCCCGGAAGAGGTAATCCTGGAGTCTGCCCGTTTAGCAGCCAAGCATAGCAGGGCAAAGTCAGGGGTCAAGGTACAGGTGGATTATACATACAGGAAAAATGTAAGGAGTGCCGGGAAGAAAAGGGGCAATGTTTTTTACACAAACTATAAGACAATAGTAGTATGAGTCGCGATGTATTCTTTACAAACAGAATACAATAAGGGTATAATTTTCTAGATGAAGATTAAAATTGAGCCTCATACGTTGGAGCGAGCAGAGGAGAGGGGAACAAATCTAAAAGAAATAATAGATACTATTCTAACAGGATTTCCTATAAAGGCAAAATATGGGCGTTTATGAAAAGCAAAAATATATCCATATAATCAGATGAGGGCAAAAAAGTTTTATGAACAAAAGCGTGTTGAAGTTATTTATACTGTTGAGGGTGAAAATATTATTACAGTTACTGTTTATGTGTTCTATGGTAAATGGGAGAATTAAAAGTGAAAATTTATTATGACGATAAGAAAGATTTACTCTATATTAGATTTGATGAAAAAAATCAGCAGATTATCAATAAAAGAGTTACTGAAGATATCGTCCTTGACATTGGAGAAGAAGATAAGATAGTAGGGATGGAGATTTTAGGAGCCTCAAAACTCTTGAATCTCAGAGAGCTTCTCCCTGTTTCTTATGAACTTGAAACTCATAGCTAAACTGTCTGTCGTGTTATAATTTATAATATGCCAGATAACATAGAACTGAATGAACAGTTTAAAAGGGCGTTAGATCTATTAGAGAATACAGATAAGAATGTCTTTATCACAGGAAAGGCTGGGACAGGAAAGTCCACATTACTAAATTATTTCCGATCCATAACAAAGAAGAAGATTGTAGTCCTGGCACCCACAGGGGTTGCTGCTCTAAATGTAAATGGAGAGACAATACACT
>ERZ795060.2300-NODE-2300-length-19724-cov-4.580812_pt1 | contig 19724 bp, 18 predicted proteins | sample MGYA00375144_ERZ795060 | MGnify/ENA primary metagenome ERZ795060 (study PRJEB30189, sample SAMN05720157) | activated sludge metagenome | isolation source: anaerobic digester from wastewater treatment plant | place: Japan | collected 2015-05-15 ...
AGGGAGCATCTGCCTCTTTTTACCTGAACCCTTGCAGCATGTATTGTTGCGTATGTGATCATATCCGTTCTCCCGTCCGGCCAGAGAAGTCGATCTCCGATCTCTGGATCGAAAAGGTCACGTCCATCCCGGATTCGCATACTCACTGTGGTATTAAATATCCATGACTGAACGGCGCTCACATACATCGAACGGAGGGTCCGCGGGAGCTGGCGTATGGCACCCAGATAATCTTTCGGATGACTCACCAGATAATGAAGAACTGAACGCTCTAAGGATAACCGTGGTGGAAGGAGGTGAAGACAGTGTGCTGCATCTTCGGTCTCAAAGTAACATGCCCTCCCTTCCTGCTCATGTTCTTCCATATGTGAGCCGGGCTTTCCTATCATCACCCTGACAGCCTCCTGAAAATCTCCTTTTAATATCTCAAAGCCGATATGATGAGTGACAGGGCGGGTTACCCCAAACCGTTGGTATCCCACATAATTTGGAATACCTTGCGATACTCTCTTTCGAAATTCATCAAGTGATGCGTTCAGATCCCTCCCGGAACTATTCCTGATACGGATTGCAAAAGTGTTACTTTCCAGATCTCCAAGGGTGATCGGGTGCTGGGAAGTCCCAAGAGCAGTCAGGGTGATACCTGGTATAGTCAGTCTGGCAATATCTTCTCTGGTGCACTTATAAATTGAGATATACTGGGTTGTGACAGCTCGTTTATCCTTTGTTCCTGCAAATCCTATCCGCTGGTGACTTATCCCAAGTCCAGTCGCGATTGCTTTTATTGCCCGGTGTTGATCCCAGTTTTTCCTGGTCAGAGAGCAGATCAGGTACGGCCCGTCACTATATGTCCGGCTTGCATTCTCTATGACCTCAAAATCTTCAGGCAGGACTCTGAGCCGTCCACTAATGCCAGGAGAATCCGTGAGATAATACCAGAGTCCGAGATCCTTATCAATCATCCAGGGGCTTTCGATCATAAGAGGGAGAGCGAACCGGTAATTTTATCGAGATCTTCACTTTTTGCAGGACCAAGTCCGAGAGCAGTAATAGTCCCTGGCGGTATTTCAGTCATGCCTGCGTCTTGTATCAGGGCTGCAGCTATGCCTGCTGATTCAGCAAGGGTTTTTAATTCAAAAAGGGTTTTTTGATCAGAAACCTTAAGGACTACCTTTTTTTGTCCTTCATTAAGCCATGCTTTTTTTAATGCTGGTGAACTTTTTTCATATGCACCAATGGCGGCATGGCCGGCCTGAGCGCATTTTTTTCCACAACTCATCTTCACATCAGAGCGAATAATGATACATTGCTTATATCTGAATTCTGGTTCTGGTACCATCTGCCTGTAGAAATAGGAGTGGTGGATACAAAGGTCTGCTCTCCGGTGAATTGATTGCCGAACGTGAAGAGTACTATACCAGAAATGAACCGGACCTATGATGTCGTTGTTGTCGGGGGTGGGCCGACAGGTTCAACTGCTGCCCGAATCTGCGCAAAATCCGGTCTTAAAACATTGCTTATTGAAGAACAGGCAACTTTTGGGTACCCCGTGCAATGTGCAGGACTCCTCTCCCAAAGTGCATTTTCTGAGTGTGAAGTATCCATGTCATCAGTACTCAATACCGTCTCCGGTGCTGATATCCACGCAGGAGAAGCGACCTGTTCTTTTGATGCAGGAAAGACGATGGCATATGTTGTTGACCGGGGGGCCCTGGATCAGGAAATGGGTCTGGCAGCTGCAGATGCTGGTGCGGAGATACAACTAAAGTCGATCGCATATGACATTTCGCGCATATCACAAACCGTCAGCCTGAAAGGGATATCCGGATCTGAAGACGTGCGTTATTCAATGCTTATCGCTGCGGATGGTCCCCGGAGTGGTATCAGCAGAAAGCTGGGAATTCCCCGTGCCCGATACTACCTTTCCGGCCTTCAATGTGATGTGTTCCACTCAGTTTCTTTGGATCATGTTCAGATATACCCCAACGCAGCACCAGATTTTTTTGGATGGATGATACCGATACATCCTGACCGGACGCGTATCGGACTATGTGGTATTCATCAGGTGAAGGAACGGTTTTCAGAGTTCATAAGACCATTCAGCAAACAGATCCTTCATTTCGTGAGTGGGACTATCCCGCTCGGACCGCCGTCACGAACATATGATAACCGGATTCTCATTGCAGGAGATGCAGCAGCAATGGCAAAGCCTACGTCTGGCGGAGGGGTATATACCGGTGTTCGGTCGGCACGCCATGCTGCAGAGACTGCAATCCGATCGATAGAGACGGATGATTTCAGCCCAGCATCGATGGCCTTATACGAACAGGCATGGAAAGCAGATTTTGGTCATGAAATTTTACGTGGCCTTCGGTTTTTTCAGATAAGACAGAAGATATCAGAAAAAGAAATGGAGAAACTCATCCGCATCCTTGCACATCCTGATATAAAACAAATTATTACCAACAAAGGAGACATGGACCGCCCATCAGCACTGATAAAGGCTCTCCTCACAAATCCCCATATGATACCGGCATATTCGATTATTGGTAAAGGATTGCTATCCTCGATATATACATAAACAATCTTGATACATTTCCCGCACAACATAAGTGGTATGGCAGTACAAAAACCCTCCAGCAGATATGGAAGAGGGTTCATTGTGAATATCACCCATCTGAAGGTTAAATTTTCACAGCCAGCAGATCAGGCCTGGCATGGCGCTGCAGATTACCTGACTGAACTTACCGTGCCACCACAGATGAAAGGAACAGAGGTAGAACAATTGACCGATATGCTTCGCCAGAAGGTTATATGGCATCAGGCAGGAGGGCCGGTTGACAAAGAGATGTACCAGGATGTAAAGCGGCTCCTTGACAGGCTTATTGTCGCAATCGATACACAACTGGGTATTCCGAATGCAGACATTGGACAATATCATGCATGATTAAAAGCCGAGGAGACTTCTGACAGTACTGACAACTCCTCCCAAGGTATCACCGTTTTTAAACTGAACGTTTGCAAGTGCTTCAAAGAGTGCTGGTTTTTCATCCCCAAATTCCAATCCTTTGGAAAGTGTTGACAATGCATCCTCCCTCTGACCATAAAAGGAGTAAATCAGTCCTTTATAAAGATACCCGCGGGCATAACCTGGTTCAATTTCAAGAGCCTTGTTAATATATTTCATTGCTTCCAGATAATCTCCGAGTAATCCGGTAGTATATCCATACGAAGAGAGGACCTCAGGATCATTTGGTAAGAACTCCAATGCCCGTTTATATGCATCCCGTGCACTTTCAATCCGTTCTAACTTTATTGCAGAATCGCCTTTTTTCTTCCATCCTTCTCCATAATCAGGAGTTATTGCAAGGATTTGATCATAGAGATCAAGGGTATCCTGATACCGCTTGATTTTATACTTAATAACAGTGGTCCGCTCCCATATCCCGGTAAATCTGACATTACTTGCAAGTGCTATGTAATATGCATCCATTGGCTGCATATCTTTTGTAATCCGGGTATTTTTTGCCCCCTGGTAGTACCAGATTTCGTTCTTTGCAAGAGCATTAAAGCCCCCGTCAAATGAATAAAACGCCTCTTTCCAATTCCGGTTGTGATATTGCGCTTCTCCGGAAACAAACCATGACGGAACACAGGTCAGATCCATAGTTCTGGCAGTCTTGGCCATTGACAGTGCTCCGGAATAATCATCTTTCTGAAGGAGAACATACCCCTTATTTGCATAGAATTTTGGTTCATCAGGTTTTAATAAAATGGCACGATCAAATGCCGTCTGGGCATTGTCATACTGCTTCATGTTATAATACGTGACACCCATGTTATTCCATGCTGCGGCATACCCAGGGTCTAACGTCGTGGCTTTCTGAAATGCTTGAATAGCTTCTGAAAATTTGCCGGTTCGTGAGAGTGCCACACCCTGTACATTATATTGAACCGGATCATTGGGGTTTAATGCAACGACTTTTTGAAATGCTTCAACGGCCTTATCCGGCTGATTCAGATACCCCCATGAGCTCCCGATAATATGCCAGGCAAAACTGCATGTGGGATCGACCTTGAGACATTGTTCAGACGCGTTGATTGCTTCAGGATATTTCTCTTCATTATAAAAAATAAGGGCGCGATACTCTAACGCAGTAAGATTTTGAGGATCAAGAGAGAGAACATAATCATTCTCTTTTAATAGTTCATCCAGGGTGATGATATCAACAGACTGATTCTCTTCCGCTCCGCTCACCGGAACAAAAAAGAAGAGGATTATCAGGAGTATTGGGAGGATTTTTTCCATATATGCTCCTCCCGCCAGATTTGGGGGGATTTATGGTATATATGGAATCGGCATTAAAAAAAGATGTGCCTTATTGTGGTTATGCCTTTCTCCCTATACAGGAGTTCACGTCTTTTCCAAGGCATCCGATTGCATCAGACCGGCATCTCTGACAGTGAGACATCTGTCGGACATATGGTTTGCATCTCTCTTGCATGGCAAGTTTCTCCTCAAGCGTGGGGGGAGAGATATGGGCAAATTTGGCCTGGGCGATGAGAGGGATGATGTTATGAATAAAGACTCCCATCTCACTAATCTTTTTTGCAATATCCGGGATATGGTGATCATTAATACCGGGGATATAAACAGTATTTACCTTAACGAGCATCTTTTTCGCAACAGCCATTTTAATCCCCTCAAGCTGGCGTGAGATAAGTATCTCTCCCATCTCATGACTGGAATAATATCGCCGTCCTTTATAATCGATGTACTGATATATTTTTGCAGCAATATCAGGATCGATTGCATTCATAGTCACCGTAATATTCGTGACTCCGTATTTTTCCAAAAGATCAATTTTATCAGGAAGAAGAAGGCCGTTGGTACTCACACAGAGAATGAGATGCGGGAATTCCTCGTGTATAAGACGAAATGTTTCAAATGTCTCTTCATTGTCAAGCGGGTCACCCGGTCCTGCGATTCCGACCACCTTGATATAGTGATACTGACTGATGATCTCACGCACCTTTTCCAGAGCCTGTTCTGGTTTTAAAACCTCACTGGTAACGCCCGGGCGGCTTTCATTGACACAATCAAATTTACGGACACAATAATTACACTGGATATTACATTTTGGAGCAACCGGAAGATGGGCTCTTCCAAAGGTATGACTGGCCTTTTCACTATAGCAGGGATGTTCCTGTATCTTTCGGATCTGATCAGGATCCCATTTAACAATCTGGCCGTCTATTTCAGTCTCCCGGTATGATTCTTCAGCCATCAAATACACATTATCTCTTTATCTATTAATATCGGTCGATAATTGATCTGAAGCATCTGTATGGATTTCAGGACTGAAATGACATAAACTCCCTTGTGATCCTGTATTTACACGTGTTTCATTCTTCCATCGTTTGAGAATCTGAATAATGAGATGTTCTTTTGAAATTTCCATCTCATGCGCAACAGAAACAAGGGTTTGCTCTATCTCGTTTGGAATGGTAAGGACTACCGGTTCGCCTGTATCTGATGATGCGCTCTTTCCAGGCATCATGGATCTCCAGGATTCATGATATAATGCCCATTCAAGGATCGGAATAAAGAAATAACAGACTGAACTCCATTCAGGACTAAGAAATGACATTCCAATTCCAAGGAGTGCGATACATGGAACAATTGAGCTTTTTATGAGAATAAACCGGTATAGAGGCCAGGACAGAGGAGAGATAAGCTGATAGTTTTGTACGTATATCCACTGAACCAGAAATAACAGGCCCAGGAAAAGCATGTTTATGTGAAATAAAATGACTGCTGATCCGTTGGTATGATTATCACCGGCAAGTGTGGAGGTGAAGGGAAGAAGACAGGCTATGAATAAGAGAATGAATGTTTGTCTGATAAACATTCCATCCAATTTTCTCACCAGAGTAAACAACCGGTGATGTGCTCCCCAGAAAGCTGCAAGAATAAAGAAAGCCACCGCAAAATGAATGATCTGGGGGAGCATCCGGATACATATCTCATTGATGGATCCTGGATCAGACTGATCAGGGAGTGCAAGTCCAAGCACCAGAATGGTCATGATGATTGCAAAAACGGCATCAAAAAATGACTCAAGCCGGTGTGGTGTCAACTGTGCAAACGGAAATGTAATCATCTTCTGTCTGGTGGGATGAGACATGCTATCAGTACTCATTATCGACTCAATGAATATATATGATGACAGAAAACGACTACATATGCCACAGGATATCCTCCCGGAGATTACTGATTCTGATTGGGAAATCTTTGTTGAGCGAAATGAAAAACCTGTTTTTGTTATGTTTTACAGTCCTTCATGTACTCATTGCATCAGAATCATGCCATCGGTAGAAGAACTTGCAAAAGATTTTGGATCTGAAGTAACATTTGTAAAATTAAATCTTCTACGGTTTGATTACATCGGGGAACGATACGGGGTCATGGCAACACCGACATTTTTCTTCTTCTGTGGAGGAAAACCAGTTCAGTCCCGTGTTGGTGCAGTGTTTCCTGCAATGCTGAAAAAAATGGTTGAAGAGATGGTCACTCATGGAGATGAATGTCGTCTTGCCTCTTCAGACTGGAAATATGAGATAACCGGATATGGATAAATTATTCGGTTCTCTGTTCCTCATGTGAAGTATCATGTGCCGGTTCTGTGGCACGAATGACCTCCTCAACAATTTCAGGAGTTCGTGCCAGATAGACAAGTTCAAGGATGCCATTCCGGAATGTTCTGATACATGAGGATTCAATTACCGGAGGGAGAGGGGCTGAACTCCGGTATCTGATTTTCCCATCAAATCCTATGATATGCAGGGTATTTTCTGCTATCGCAACATTAATGTGCTCATCATACAATCCCCTAAGCTCGCATGTTACATAGACCCGGTCATTCCATTCAACCACCTCTATTGGTGGATGTTCAACATCATGCCCCGGTCCTGAACTGCCAGGAAAGGGAAAGCCAGGAGGAAGATTCCCGGCCATAATAATATTGACGCCAATAACTCCGGGCCTGATCTGTCCGGTGCCAAACGCTTGTGAGAGTATCTTTCGTAATATATCTTCCATATTTTTGAAATCTTCTGGTGGAGTATCATTCATATGTTAAATTCTCTCTTTACCATAGGAGGTTATTTGTTATCAAGTTCTTCAGCTAATTTTTTGATGAGAGTGAAATCTTTCTCCGGACTGATATAAACCAGTTCGTAGAGTTGCGAAATTTTTTCATCAGTGTTTTTCTGTTTATGCAATGATTGCAGAATCACTGCCGCTTTCTCTAGTATTACCCGCTGTTCCTGATTATAAAGGATCTCCCATGATTGGCGTGCATACTGTTCACGGGCTCTGGGATCAAGTGAGGGTTTTACTCTCTGAAATGCTTCATCGAAATGCCGTGTGGTAATACGAACATTCCTGACTGCTTCTTCCATTTCACGAGGAGTTCTTCCTTCCATGAGATGGATAAATTCACGCATTGCCGCAAGTTTGGCTTCCCGTACCAGTGCCTCAATATCAGCTCCGACAAATCCTTCGGTCTTTTCAGCAAGGTCGGCTAAGGTAATGTCACTGGTAAGAAGGGTATCAGCATCTTTGAGATATACTTCAAATATCTTCTCCCTTCCTTCACGGTCTGGTGGGGGAACATAGATATGCCGCTCTAATCGCCCTGGTCTGAGTAATGCATCATCAAGCATATCAGGCCGGTTTGTTGCCGCGATAATGGTAACATTCTTCAGTTCCTCCATACCATCCATCTCTGTCAGTATCTGTGACACCACACTTTCGGTTACATGCGTTGCATCGGAATATGATCCGCGTTTTGGGACAAGTGAATCGATCTCATCAAAGAATATAATGGAAGGAGCAGCCTGTCGTGCTTTTCGAAATACTTCCCGAATACCTTTTTCAGACTCTCCAACCCACTTTGATATCAGCTCAGGCCCTTTTATCGAGATGAAATTGCATTCACTTTCATGAGCAACCGCTTTTGCCATCAGTGTCTTTCCAGTTCCGGGAGGACCAAAGAGCAGGATCCCCTTTGGTGTCTTTGTCTGGAGCTGACGAAAGATTTGTGGATATTTAATCGGCCATTCAACTGCTTCCTTCAGTTCTTTTTTTACCTGTTCAAGTCCTCCGATCTGATCCCAGGTTACATCAGGAACCTCTATCAGTACTTCTCGCATTGCTGAGGGCTCAACATGAGTCAGCGCATACTGGAAATCGTCCTGGTTCACCTTAATCGAAGCGATAAGATTACTGTCAATCTTTCCCTCTTTCAAATCTTTCGGGGGCACTTTTTCAAGGACCTTCCGGAGTGCGTGCATTGCTGCTTCCTTTACGGTAAGACTGATATCCGCACCCACAAATCCATGAGTCTGGTTTGCATACGGCTGGAGGAATAATCTCCTCTTAATGGTCTGGTCTATCTCATCGAGCTGGGATTTTAAATCCTGTGACTTTCTTTGCAGTTCCTCTTTTTTGCGCTGATCCGTGATACTTTTTAGTTGTTCTTCAATGGATGCCCGCTCTTCAATAAGAGAGGACCGCAACATACGTTCATCCCTCGTCAGATTTTCGTCATCGATAACAATAGAAGATGTATCAATCGGAACATTCCGGGAGTGTATCTGAAAGATGCTTAACCGTCCGTTTACATCCGGAATGCCGATCTCAATCTCCCGGTCAAACCGTCCTCCACGACGAAGGGCAGGATCGATATTATCAGGCAGGTTTGTTGCTGCGATAACAATAACCCTGCCACGACTTTTCAGCCCATCCATTAAGGCAAGAAGTTGTGCAACAATTCTGCGTTCTACTTCACCTTTTGTCTCTTCCCGTTTTGGTGCGATGGAATCGATCTCATCTATGAAGATGATGGATGGAGCATTCTGTTCCGCTTCTTCAAACACTTCCCGAAGTCGTCCCTCGGACTCTCCATAGTATTTGTTCATGATCTCCGGGCCGGAAAGTGTGATAAAGTGAGCATTCACCTCATTCGCTACCGCCTTTGCAATCAGGGTCTTTCCGGTCCCTGGCGGACCATAGAGCAGGACACCTTTTGGTGGTTCAATACCAAGACGCTCAAAGAGTTCGGGATTTCGAAGAGGAAGTTCTATCATCTCCCTGACCAGCGACAACTCACGGTCAAGACCTCCAATATCCTCGTAATGAATATCTGGGATGAATTTATCTTTTGATTCTTCAGTAGGTTCTTTGGCACGGGTCCCGGAATACTGTCTTGATTGGGTTTTTTGAGCAGGGGATGAGACAGAGACTACCGACCGGGGCCCAAGAAAAACCGGTCCTTCAGGATCGGTCTTTTCAATGGTTACAACTGTGTAGGTGTAGGATGTAAATGGCGAGCCAAAGGATCGAAAGATATCAGCAAAGGGATCATTCTGGTACCCGACCGGTATACGGTATGCCTTTCCCGTGAAAAGAACCTGGTTCTGCAAATTGTGGGCCAGAAACTGTTCCAGCTCACGGGGATTTACACCGGCAACATCCTGAACGATGCGAAATTCTATTTTTCTGGCTTCATGGGCTTCGGCCTTTCTGATGACAGCCTGTTCACGTATTCCCACACCTGCCCGTCTCCGGATCGTCCCATCTATGTGAATGACATCATTCCACGGGGAGGAGGAAGGATATACAACAGCATATGTTGTCGACACTCCCTCGATCTCGATCACATCACCTCGTGACAGCCCGAGTTTTTCCATTGTCTCCCAGGATAAACGGGCAATATCCTTTCCATAATCCTCGTTAAAGCCTTCCTGGACAATTAATGATAATTCGCGATAATGAGGCATGATACTACTCCGGTAATGATTTACCTAAAGTTACTCTATTTTAATATATAAAGTTGTCGTCAGTTTATCCAAATACGATGCAGGAAATAACGTCATCAGGAAAAATCCTGGTATGGTGAAAGACCCTTTTCTGATATCACAATACGGAGATGAATCCCTGAAATCACATCACGGAGTGGTATCAGAATTTTTCTTTTGTATACAGGAACTGAGCATCTCTTCTAGTTCATTTGTTAATGCTTCGATTTTTGGGAAATCCTTCTCCAGCCAGAAGGTTAAATCCCGGAGCTCTGTAGATTTTAAAAGAAGATCAGGGGGAAGCTCAGTAATGAGTCCTGCCCGCTCCACTTGCTTGAGGAGATATGCTGAACGGTGAAGTATCTGCTGCTTATTTCGTGGGTAAAGCAGAGTCCAGGCTCCGGATTCAAATATTTCAAGGTTTTTATTATCAAGAGTTCCCTGCATTGTTGATAAAATATTTTTGAGATACTCAGTAGTAATCCTGGGCACTTCATCGGGTTTTTTTGCTTTTGTAAATACATCATCAAGAAGATTCATCTTGACCTCCCTGACAAAAGCATTGATATCAGCACCGACAAAATAGTGCATCTCTTCTGCAAGAGAATCATAATCAATATGTTCGTCAAGAAGGTTTCCAAGATCTTTTAAATATAATTCCAGAATTTCCCGTCTTCCTTTCTTATCCGGTGGTTTGATGTAGATGTGTTTCTCAAGGCGTCCGGGTCTGAGAAGGGCTGGATCAAGAAGATCAGGACGGTTTGTGGCCGCCATGATGATTACACCGGACAGATCCTCAACACCATCCATCTCGGTCAGGATTTGGGATAATACACTCTCACCAACCCGTGAGGTTCCATGTTCCTGACCCCGCTTCTGAACCAGGGCATCAATCTCATCAAAGAAGATGATGGATGGAGCAGACTGTCTGGCTTTTCGAAATGCCTCCCGAACCTGTTTTTCAGATTCACCAACCCATTTGGAGAGGAGCTCCGGGCCTTTTACCGCGATAAAATTCATACGGGATTTTGCCGCTACTGCCTTTGCCAGAAGCGTCTTTCCGGTTCCGGGAGGACCAAAGAGGAGAATCCCTTTTGGGGGTTTTATTTTGAGTTTTTCAAACGCTTCCCTTCGATGGACCGGCCACTCAATAATCTTTTCAATTTCATGCTTCTCTGCATCAAGACCTGCGACCATCTCCCAGGGAACTTCGGGAATCTCGATATAGAGCTCGCGCATGGCGGAAGGCTCAATTCCCTTTCTGGACTCCTGAAAGTCATGATTTGTGATCATAAGTGAGTCGATAAGTTCAGCAGGGACTTCTTCATCCTCTTTCATCCGGCCCATGATTCCACGCAGCGCATGCATCGCCGCTTCCTTACAATGAAGTGCTATATCGGCACCGACGAATCCATAACTGGTTTCAGCATAATACTCAAGATCAACATCATCTGCGAGCGGCATGGTCCGTGTATGAACATGATAGATCTCAAGTCTTCCAATCCGGTCAGGAATGCCGATCTCAATCTCCCGGTCGAACCGTCCCCCGCGGCGGAGGGCAGGATCAATGGAATCCGGCATGTTTGTTGCAGCGATAACAACAACCTGGCCACGGGATGCAAGGCCATCCATCATGGTCAGGATCTGGGCAGTTACCCTTCGTTCCACTTCCCCCGAAGTGTCCTGTCGCTTGGTTGCTATGGAATCTATTTCATCGATGAAAATTATTGAGGGGGCTTTTTGTCTTGCCTCTTCAAATATTTCCCGGATCTTCTTTTCAGAATCACCGTAATACCGGCTCATCACCTCGGGCCCTGAGAGGGGGATAAAATGCGCATCCACCTCACTTGCAACCGCCCGTGCAAGGAGTGTTTTTCCTGTTCCAGGAGGACCATAGAGCAGAACACCTTTTGGTGAGTCTATTCCAAGACGCTCAAATATTCGTGGATATCGGAGCGGGATCTCCACCATCTCTCTGATAAGACTTATCTCTCGTGAAAGGCCGCCGATATCCTCATAATGAATCGATAATTCCTCACTCTTTTTCTCTTCGGTCTGATAGGGAATATCATTGAGAATTACTTCGGTAGTGAATGTAACGACGCCAGTACCGCGTGGCTCAAGACTGGAGACTACAAATGTGACAGTATTTCCGATCAGATCAATTCTGACCGTCTGGCCTTCAATGACCGGCCGCCCCCGTAATTTTTTTGCAAGGAGTACTTCCGGATTATTCAGGGAGATACTGGTTACCGGTTGTAAAATAACTTTTCTTACGTCATGGACGGACACTCGTCTGACAATGACCCGGTCATCAATTCCACAACCTGCATTACTTCTTATCTCACCATCTATAGCGATATCATTCCTGCCGTGGGTGGTACTCTGAGAGCTCCATGCTGCGGCAACTGCTCGTTTAGCCCCAAGGATCTCAATGAATTCTCCATTCACAATCCCAAGAGCACGCATAACGGCCGGATGAATTCGTGCGAGGCCTTTCCCTGCGTCCTCTTCAGCAGCGCGGCGGACTTCAAGCCGAATCCCTGATTTGGAAGTCATAACGTATCCTAAGAGCACCGGAATGTGTTCGTTTCGGTGATAATAATATCCATTCTGATATCGTGAGGTTGTACGGGTATAGCAGGAACCTCCTGGATTGAGTATGCTATTCCTATTTTTCTGATATGAGTGTGCTCAGATAAAAAACGATCATAATATCCGGCTCCATATCCGATCCTTCCTCCTGATCGGTCAAAACCAAGCATTGGGATAATTGCACAGGTAACATGAGCTGGATCAGCAGGAATTTCATACCCCACGGGCTCAGGAACATGAAACGTACTGGGCCTGAGGATCTCCCGCGAGTCAATATATGATAACCGAAGACCGATCTGATCTTTTTCTATAATCGGAACGATGACTTTCCGGTTATGATTCAGGAGATGATCAATAAACCAGGATGTCTCAACCTCTGGCTCTTTTGCACAATACACCAGAACAGTATCACAGGGATGAACAACCTGTGAGAGTTTTTCACAAATCCTCCTGCTCATATTTTCCCTGACATCTGCAGGAATGCTCCATCTTCTTTCCCGGAGATCGGATCTGATTGTCTCTTTATGAGCGATCATGACAGTCTTACCAGATGTACTCCCAGATGGCAAATACAAGTTCAAATGTTATCAGAATAATAATCACCCATTCAAGGAAATTTGAGTGCTGAATCCGTACTTCATCAGAAAGCATGGAATAATTCTCCTGAATCACTTCAATCTTCCGATTTACACTATCACTCCAGAGCTGGCTTCGAAGTACTTTGAGTGCAGTCGCATACACTCTGGCATAATACACATCCTCTGTAACCTTGATCAGGTTGTTTACCTTTTCTGTAATCTCCGATACTTCAGCATGAATCTCCATAAGATCAGCCATGATCTGATGGTATAACCGCATCCGGCTGAGCCAGGTTAACCGGTCAGCAAGTTCAATATCATGATACATCTTTTCCATTTTTCTTGAAAGTTCCCGATCATAATACCGAAGCTCAAATACCTGCACATTTGCATACTCAATAAGATCAAAGAGATCAGTAGGAATCTCTGGATTTTTTAGCAGAGCAGCATTCCATGAGAGCGTTGTGATATCCTCCTTTGAATAACTCAGGCTGTTTTTTACAACCTCCTCCCGCATCTGTTGTGAAAAGTCCGCTTTCTCACCAAGTAGAAGAACTACCGGATCTACTAGGGCCTTTGTATCATCGGTAAAGTAGATTATATAATCTTCAAAAAAAGAATCATCAATTGCAATATCTGGAATATGTGGTCGTAATATTTCTTTCAGAGTGTTCAGATATGAGATAAACAGATCAGATAGTACCTCTTCGTTGGCAAGATCAAGACCGACATCCTCAAAAATTCCGTTCTCATTACTTTCTGAAGATTCATATACAAAACAGAGACTGATTGCACCGATATCATAAATACGTGCAGAGGCATATAGATCGTATCGTGAGCCATTGACGGTAATATCAGCAGGATGCATCCGCAATAAAAGCGGAGGCTCTTCTATCATGATGGATTTTGGTTTAATCCTTTGAAAACTGGCACGAGCAGTAAAATAACTTCTGGCAAGTGCAATCTCAAGAAGATTGATGTCAATCTCCTTTCCAATATCATATATTCGGAAAAAGCGAATTGCATCCATCTTTTAATACTCCATACGGGGTCAAATTATGACTGTGATAATATCCAGGCACTTCTCATGAGCATGTTCAAAGAAGTTGTCCATGTTAGATGCGTTCTGATAGTTTAATATGGTAATATCTGGAGAAAGAATGTATGATAGGTACACTCATCCTTATTATCCTGTGCCTTATTGTGCTGGCTGTACTCTGGCATCTTTTAAAAAATATCGTTCAATTAGTCATCAACTCTATTCTCGGCCTTCTTTTATTGGGGATAGTAAAATTTCTGAATATCTTCCCATTACTCGGATTTCCAGAGATTGAAATTGGCTGGATAGCAGTGATTGTTTGTGCTATCGCAGGTATTCCGGGGGCAATCCTTCTGATGATTCTACACGTGTTCGGACTGGTCTGAATTATCATTCCATTTTATTTTATCACCGGGATGACAATTATCGGGGAGCTGGTAATAATCCCGGTCTGATCCGATACCGATGCCCGGAAATAATAATATCCTGGATTTTCTGGTGTGAATGTGATCATCATATCGTCATTTGGCAGGTCGGGATTTATTTCGCGGTATAAATCCCAATCAATTCCATTTTCCGAATAATATATCTGCAATACTGAATTTTGTAACTCATCATCACTGACACCTTCAGGTTGTATGGAGAGTGTAATCTCTTCAGATACATGTGCAGGCACTAATGATGCAGTAATATGGATTTGTCTGGTGATTGGAAGAGCAGAATCCGGATGTTCAGGATCGGTACTTTCTGAAACATCCTCTCCGGCGGGAATCACCGTTAATGGAAGGATATTTGAATACACCACTTTGGTATTTTCATGGGTTTTTACTGCCAGCAGATACGTTCCCGGCGTCTGTGGTGCAGGGACTGTGCATTCAAACAGCCCATCGGCATTTGTCAGTATCTGACTACTATTTTGATACTGATCCCATATTCTCTCACCAAAATTAAACCAGACAAGATCGAGCGGTGATAATGACTGAGGGAGGCCATCGTAGCTGCAATACCATCCATATATTGTGAAGGGATTCAAAGATTCAACGGTATTATTTTCCAGGAATGCATCAAGGGTCTTTGTTTTATGAACTATACGGGTCGGAGGTTGTATACCTCCATTTGAGGGAATAAGGAATACTGGTTCGGAGTGTACTTTTGGATGATTGGAAGACTTCTGCCAGATAAGAGAGAACAACAGGGGGTCAGGACCGGTCAGATGATACGAAATATTCACGCTTCCGTCATTTTTTGTCTGATATGGTATCATTTCCCCGACTTTGGATCCTCCTCGGGTTTCAGGCTGAATGAACACCGGTGCATACGCGACAGGACGGTTCTGTGAGGTAACATGACCGGTAAAGAACACCTGTTGACCGGGGAAAAAGTCTGAAACATTTGAGATGAGATGAACAGAAATGTTTGATTGCATAGGAAGATGCACAAGAGAATCATCGTCCTTTGGCATGGATATTGGTGATGTATTCCGATCATCAAGAGATTCTTTTGGAATTGTACAGAATAATTCACGTATACTACTTTTGAGCGTTTTATCTGAATTATTATCCTCCGGAATATAAATTGCCTGATACCGGTACATTCCCGGTTCAGACAGAATATCTGATATTGCATATATGCCCGACGTATCAGTCACGCTCTTTAGAAAAATACTCACATTAGAACTGTTCGATCGTTCGATGGTGATCTCTTTTCCTGATAAGGGGCCAAATATTCCCTTCAGGGAACCGGAAAGAACAATCTCATCAGATGATGTACAATAATACTTGTCCGGTTCAATATTAAGGGTCAGATCTGCTCCTATTGTGTAATCTTTCTCCTCTCCTATGGCAAGTATCTCCTTCCATTGATTATCTGAACTGGAAGAGACAGTCCATACGGTTGGTGAACTACAAATTGTGAATAAAAAGATACCATAGAAAACCCAGGAAAAAATTGCCTTCATTTATCACCTGATTATCCTGCTATCCCAGATATCTGTACCGGGTGTACCGCGATTCCAGCTCTGCGATTGATTTTGGGACAAATAGATCAGATCTTTTACTCATCTTCTGTGTAATATCAGCTATCCGATCTGGTTTTAACCTGACAGCATTCTCATAACTTTTTATGCCTTCTGTATAGAGATCCTTATTTCTCAACTCTTCATCAGCATCCAGTCCGGCTGTAGGAATGGTGAGCAGGGCAAAAATGACATCACCACGTTTTTCCCAAATGAGCGAATTGGATGGATCGAGTGCTAAAGATTTTGTATACCGGTCAAATGCCTGAATATATTTACTCCGATCAAGGGCTGCATCACCTGAATACGCATAATTGAGAGCTGTCTTTGGAGTTATCTGATCAATCTGCTGATAGGTTTGGTTCGACTCATCATTCCGGTACAGGGCTTTGGTTAATCGCGCCTTTCGAAGCAGGTACTCAATATTTTCAGGATCACGGACGATAGCTCCGTCCAATGCTGTGACAGCCTCATCTAATCGTCCAAGTTTGTGAAGATATAATGCTTTTTTGCCGTAAAATTCTGCAGAATCAGGAAATCGTTCGATAAGATACGTGTACAAATCAACACAGGTGTCAAATCTTCCAAGAAGGGACGAGATATCTATCATCAGATTCGCTGCATTTTGTCGTATTTCTGCAGTGTTTTGTTTTACATCTCCCGGCAGGATATTCTCAATTCCCTCCAGAAGAAGTACAGGAGTAAATAATGCAAAGAGAATAAAAATTATCAGGATTATTATTGGTATGGTGATAAGTCTCATGGTACTTCAATAACTCTCACATACGTCACATAAGGATACAAAAATATTCTTAATCTGTTTCTTTCTTATTCCTCATCATTTTTCTGCTTTCATGTATATAATGTGGTTTATACAGTAAAGACGCATACAAATACGACCTCATTTCCATTCATCCGTTTCGATATATATCGGTAGTCTTATAGGTCCAGTAAACAGATCACAACCTAGCTGAAAGAGTGTGGGTGTTGTTGTATGGAATGTATGAAAAGACTGGGGGTTGGCATACTGCAATGAAACAGTATCCTGTCATTAATCTTATTTTTCTTTCGATTTTTATTGGATGTATTGCATTTTTCCTGCTCTCATCGTCACCGGTAATTTCAGATCAGATGATTACGATTGAGAGCTCTGATACCGCTTTTCCGTTATTTGATCAGGTACAGTACCAGGTACAGGATACCGTTGAAAAGGAGGGGACACACGGAAAAAAATTGTATGTCACCCGACCTTTTGGGTACCTGGAATGTACTGAAGATTCCCAGGTCAACCTTTCAATCAGAAAAACGTACATCGACCGGGTATCAAAGGATAAAGCATACATCAAAGGTGAGATACGTAACCTTGATGATAAGACCATTGATATCATAGTTATTACTTTTAATCTTTTTAATGCCGACGGGGATCAGATTGGAAATGCCTATGCAACCATAGATTACCTGGAACCAAAAAAGACCTGGAAATTTTCAACCGAACCAATTACCCGTTCAGATTTTAAATTTGAGCGGTACGGGTCAATTTTTACCGGTGTATATGAATAAAGGATTAAAGATAAAGGGTACGCAATTTGTGTACCACTCGTTCTACCTGCTGAACGGACGTTCCAATGTATGACTCCGGATCCAAGAGTTTTTCTATCTCTGAACCAGGAATATAGCGGGTAACTTCAGGAGTGTTGGAGAGAAGAAAGGTTAATGGCTGATGTGTTGCTAGGGCTTGCATACTCTTCTCCCTGATAATTTCGTGGGCTTCCTGTCGTCCCATCCCTTTTTTTGTCAGTTCTATCATGACTGATTCAGCCATATTTATCCCATGAAGCATGGTAAGATTTTGTCTTATACGGTCTTCCTTCAGGTTCAGCCCCTCAAGGACAGAAGTCATAATCTTGAGGATATGATCCGTCAGAATGGTAGCTTCAGGAAACAGAATCCGCTCAGGTGATGAATTAGTTAAATCACGTTCGTCCCAGAGGGTGTTGTTCTGAAATGCCGGTTCTACTGAGGATCGGATAATTCGGGCAAGACCACAGACCTGCTCACTTTTTATCGGGTTTCTCTTATGAGGCATGGTGGAGGATCCAACCTGTTTTGCACCAAATGCCTCCTCTACCTCGCCAATTTCCGTTCTTTGCAGGGACCGGATCTCTATTCCGATTTTATCAAGCGTTGTTGCCACATTTGCAAGAAAACAGAAATATTCTGCATATCGGTCCCTCTGGATAATCTGGTTTGAGACATCGACTGATGAAATGTTCAGAATCTTCATCATCTCTTCCTGTATCTCCATCCCTTTCTCTCCAAGGGCAGCCTGGGTCCCGACAGCCCCGGTCAGCTGACCTACACAGACTCTGGGTCTCATCTGAATTAACCGCTCAATATGTCGCCCGATCTCACTTGCCCATATTGCAAACCGCAGACCATAGGTTGTGGGAACACCATGCTGACCGTGTGTCCGGCCGATGCAGACCAGATATCGGGTTTTTTCTGCCCGGTCAAGCAGAACTTTCAGGATGTTTTTTAATTTATTTTCAAGAATGTTCAGTGCATCACGGATCTGAAGACCGGTAGCGGTATCAAGGATGTCGTTTGAAGTTGCCCCATAGTGAATCCACCTTCCTGCATGACCACAGACCTCTGAAATTGCACGCACAACAGCCATCATGTCATGATGGATCTCATCTTCGATCTCTTTTGCACGTTCAAGAGAGGCCTGATGTGCCTTTTCTGCAATTATATCTGCATCTTCCCGGGGAATCATACCCAGGATACCTTCTGCCCTGGCAAGAGCTATCTCGGCTTCAATGATACACCGAAACCGATGTTCCTCACTAAAGACCGTTTTCATTTCCGGGGTGCCATATCTGAATTCTATCGGATGGATAGCCATTGTATATCTGTTGGACTCAATGCTAGTTAACCATATGAATCATAATGACAGGGAGCAGGAAAAAACGGGGAGGTACATATACTGAAATCGCTTATGTGATGATATGATAACTGACAGGGAACGGGCAGCTTTTGAAGCAGGGATAAAACTCGGTGCAATATACCATCAATGGGTAGGAGTTCCGGTATCCCGGGAGTCTGCATCATCCCTAGAGAAAGCAATAGAGAATGCGCACATCCAGCAACCATATATGACTGATATTGCAGTCAGACTGGATCGCGAACTTATGATCCCGAATTCATTTGGATATAGTGAATTATCAGGCCTCATGCTGGATGTTGAGCTGACCGTCAGAGTAAACGAAGCCTCATGTCATGCCTGCATTGCACGGGAAGGAGAATACCCCATGATGAGAATTGAGTGGATCGATGAAGACACCGAAGTATCCAATCCTTGATGATCACATTCATATCGACCCCAGGAACGGAAAAGGGATTGAGGCGATTAAAGAGTTTAAAAGATCAGGTGGGACTCACATATGTCTTGTTACCAAACCATCCTGGTCTCTTGGGATCCATCCGGCCAGTGGAAAAGACTTCAAAGGGGTGTTTGATGAAACACTTCGGATTGCTGAACAAATAACCATTCAAACCGGTGTTGTCGTCTTTCCTATACTCGGGGTGCACCCGGCAGAGATATCCGTTCTCTCTGAACGAATAAGTCCTCCAG
>ERZ795060.2304-NODE-2304-length-19707-cov-5.161052_pt1 | contig 19707 bp, 14 predicted proteins | sample MGYA00375144_ERZ795060 | MGnify/ENA primary metagenome ERZ795060 (study PRJEB30189, sample SAMN05720157) | activated sludge metagenome | isolation source: anaerobic digester from wastewater treatment plant | place: Japan | collected 2015-05-15 ...
CTATGCAAAAGATCTGGCTGAGAAATTTACAAAAGCGCGGATCCGGGCTGATGTTGATGACCGTGATGATTCCCTGAATAAGAAAATCAGGGCTGCCGGTATGGACTGGGTATCATATGTAATTGTTGTAGGCGATTCTGAGATGGGATCAGGAAATCTTACGGTAACAGTTCGCGCAGAATCTGAACCAAATAAACCACATAAGATCACCGGCACTGCGGAGAAACTGATTGAGAGAATTCATAATGAGACCAGGGGAATGCCATATCGTCCACTGTATACTCCCCAGATGTTATCGCTGAAACCAAGATATATCTGATTAATTTTTTAGCAGAACTGAATAGAAGAGTCGTAAATTAAAATTTATACTCTCTTACTTTTTTCGGTGTATTATTCAATCAGATACATAGTTTTACATCTGTCATGATCTGAAAACCATATTAAAATAACTTCTGATTTCTTTTTTGTTTTCTTGAAATCCCTTTTTTCTGGTATTCATGAATCAAACCTTTCTACGAATATTCATTACCTTTCATTCCCATTTCATCATATGCCAAAAAAGCGGCTCTCTGTCATCGATGCCGATCGCTGTGTCGGGTGTCAGTCGTGTATGTTTGCCTGTACCAGACGGTTAGGATTTGGTGGAGTTGCCAAATCGGCTATCCATGTCAGTTCTGTAGGAGGGATTGAGAGGGGTTTTTCGGTGAGAGTATGCCGGGCATGCCGGGATCCTCCTTGTATTCATCTCTGTCCGGAAGAGGCTCTCCTTCCCCGTCAGGGTGGCGGGGTTACCCTCAATAAAGACAAATGCACCGGGTGTAAACAATGTCTGGAAGGGTGTATTCTCGGAGCAATATCCTGGGATCAAGAGGAGAACCATCCCATCATCTGTATCTATTGTGGGTATTGCGCACAGTATTGCCCATACGAAGTTATTGAACTACAGGAGCTAATGGCTGATGAGTCCTGATGTCAGGTTATCACGGGTTCTGTTTATTGATCTCTCTACATGGTCATTTCATACCGAAGAACGGCCGGATCTCTTTCAGGAACGACTTGGTGGTGCCGGAGCAGCTATCAGGCTGCTGGAGGAATTCTGTCCGCAGGGAGCTGATCCACTGGGACCGGAAAATCCGATTATCTTTTCCGTCGGAGTTGCAACCGCTCTTTTTCCTCTCGCATCGAAATGTGTCGCCATGTTCAAATCCCCGCTGACTGGAAATCTGGGTGAGAGTCATGCAGGGGGCCGGACAGCAGTTGCAATCAGATCAGCCGGTTATGGCGCCATAGTCATCACCGGGAAAGCGTCACATCCGGTGTATCTGTCAATTACAAAAGACGGGGTTGCATTTCGTGATGCCCGGGCTTTGTGGGGAACCGGCCGGAGTGATACTGCCGCACGCATCATACGATCAAAAGACGGAACACCGGGAACCAGAACCATCCTGCGGATAGGAAGAGCCGGGGAGAATCTGGTCAGATATGCCAGTGTAACTTCAGAGACATACCGTCATTTTGGCAGAATGGGCCTTGGTGCGGTTTTTGGGTCCAAGAAACTCAAGGCGGTACTTATTTCAGGGGATAATCTCATTGAGGTATTGGATCGGAAGAAATACCGGGAGCTCTATGACCGGCTTTATGATCAGGTGACCCGATCTCCACTCATGCAGAAGTATCATGAGATAGGAACACCGGTTAATGTCAAATCACTCTCTGCAATGGGATCTCTTCCGGTGAAAAATCTCATTGAACAAAGATTGACTGGATCAGACAATTTATCCGGAGAAGAATTTGCCCGGCTCTTCCTTTCCCGTCGTGTTGCATGTTCACATTGTCCGGTCAGTTGTATTCATATCGGTCAGATCAGAATTCCCTATCCGAATGATCCGTACTTTTACAAGACCATCCCGGTGAGTTATGACTATGAATTAATCTATGCTCTTGGATTCATGCTTGGGGTTTCTGATCCTCCTGATGTCCTGAACTTGATTGATATCATTGAGCAGACCGGACTTGATGCCATGTCAGCTGGCGTTTGTGCTGCATGGGCAACTGAAGCAATGAACCAGGGACTTCTGGATGAACAGATGACCGGGGGTATCAGACTCTCGTTCGGTGATGCTAAGCAATACCTTGCATTTTTCAAGGCCCTTGCAGGACAAAAAAGTGATTTTTACCAGAACCTGGGAAAAGGAGTCTCATTTGCGGCCTCTGTATATGGCGGTGAAGAGTATGCTCTTGCTTTTGGGAAAAATGAGATGCCCGGGTATCATACCGGTCCTTCTGCATATATCGGATATATCTGTGGGGCACGGCACAGCCATCTTGATAGTGCCGGATATAGCGTTGATCAAAAACCTGCAGAAAAATTCCCTGAAACACCGGAAAAAATTGCTGATGAGTTGTATGAAGAAGAAGCATATCGTCAGATTCTCTCAAGTCTGGTGGTTTGTTTCTTTGCCCGTGGCCTGTATACCCGGGAAATTATCCAGGAAGTGTTGTCTGTCTGTGGGATATCCATGACTATTGAAGAACTTGATGCCCTGGGGAGATCGATACTTGCTGAAAAGTACCGGTTTAAGATCCGTGAGGGTTTTTCCTTAGAGCCAGATTCGATCCCTCTTCCACAGAGAGTTCTTGAGCTGCCATCGGGCCGGGGAATAATTACGGAAGAAGTGATTCGGAGGGGGGTTGCACGATACAAAGAGTTACTTGAAAAGAACGTCTGAATGTAGAATCCTTATTTGGAGTAAGAGATGACGAACCCTTTACATTGAATGTGACTCAATACTTTCGTTGATCGCTTCCCGCAGGAATCACTATCAGGTATGGATGATAATGGAATATGAAAGGTTTTTTAGTCTGGATTTATTGACCCATTATCTCTCCGTACATAATCTATGAAATTCAAACAATTCGCTAGGAATCTTAAAAAAATGACGACGGGTACTGTTTTTACCTAACCAAACTTGTCACTTATTATAAAAAAAGGATTACAACCACGTCACCATGGAATCTATTATTGAAACAAAATCCCTGACCAAAAAATATGGTGATCTGACTGCGGTCAATGCCGTAACCCTGAATGTCAGGAAGGGATCTCTGTTCGGTCTGTTAGGTCCGAACGGCTCTGGAAAGACAACAATGATAAAGATGCTGACCGGTCAGATACTCCCCTCATCCGGGAATGCTCATGTTCTTGGTCTTGATGTGGCAATTGATCCGGTAGGTGTCAGAACTTTGGTTGGAATCATTCCAGAACAGGAATCCCCGCCAAGTTTCCTGACTGTCATGGAATACCTGGAGTTTGTTGGTGATATCAGGAAGATCCCTGATCTGGAACAAAAAGTAGACTGGTGGTTTGATTTTCTGGAGTATGGAGATAAAAGAAATGTGCTCTGCAAAGATCTCTCCCGTGGAACCAGGCAGAAACTGATGCTCACCCAGGCATTTATTCATAACCCTGAACTTGCCCTCATTGATGAACCGCTTATCAACTTTGATCCCATCATGCAGGACAAGGTCAAGGCATTCTTTGTCTCATATACGAAGCAGGGCAATACGCTGTTCATCTCCACTCATCTGTTGGAAACGGCTGAAGAGATCTGTTCTGAAGTTGCCATTCTCCATGTGGGAAATCTGCTCTACACCGGAACCATGGAGTCAGTTAAAGCGGGCAATCGTCATCTGTCAGATCTGTTCCTATCACTTGTCAGGACATAACCATGGCTGGGCTTTTTTTCAATATGCTAAAGGAAGAATGGCGGATTCATTCGACCATGTTCGGGAGTCTGAATTTTGCCCTCTTTCCAGTGATGATTTGTGCCATTGCGTTTATGGGTACCTTTCTTCTTCCCCTGATCCAGACGACAATGCCGGTTGGGGATCTTGTCATCCTGATTCATGCACAATATCTGATGCTTGGGTTTATGGTCGGAGCATTTGGCCTTCTTGGACATGAAGTCATGAACCGCCGGTTTGGTCAGGCCAGCCTTCTTGCATTTTCTGCCAGGATCCTCCCCCTCAACCCCCGGCATATCTTCACAATTTTTGTGCTCAAGGATACCGTGTATTATTTTTTCCTCTGGATCTTTCCTGTGGGTGCAGGATTTCTTGTAGGATCACTCTTCACCGGAATTCCGGTTTTTTATCCATTAAATATCCTTCTTACGTTGAGTCTCTCATTTCTCACCGGCATGTCTGTTGTCTTCTTCCTGTCATCTCTCTATGGGCGATCAGGAAAGGCGCTCTTTGTCTTTTTGATTTTTGCAGGTTTGGTATTTCTGGGATGGTTCACGTTCACCGGAACAAACCCGGCAACACTTTTCCCGCCGCTCATACTTTTTTACCAATTTTCCTGGGATATTCTTCTTGAAAGCTGTATGGTGGTTCTGGTTCCATGTTGTATTGCCCTTCTCCTGTTTTCACCAGATATTCAGCCCGGAACAAAAAATTATCCGAACCGGATGAAACCACTCATTCATCATCTGAACCGGCTTCCAAATCCGCCCCTTGCTGCAAAAGATATGATTGATCTCTGGCGGTCCGGGAGTATTGTGGGTCAGACTATCTTTTCATTTCTAGTGCCGCTTATCATCATCTGGTTCTTTCTCTCCCTGCTCGATGAGTATGTTTCTCCTATTCATCTTCTTCTCACCTTTGCGATGATAACCGGGATAATTGCGTCTACCATGTACACCTGGCTGTGCATGTTTGATTCATTCAGTGTATATGCTCTTCTTCCCCTTCATGTCAGAGACGTTATTACCAGTAAAATCACGTCTTTTACACTCCTTCAGGTGATTCCGATCTTCTTTATCGCGATGATTACCTTTCTTTCCGGTCAGGGAGAATTCCTGCTGCCGGTTTTGGTTTTGACCTTATCTGTGTCGTATTATGTTCTTGCGGTGTCTATCTGGCTGACCGGATTATCACCAAGTGTTCTGGTGTATAATGTCCGGGTGATGGTTCAGTATTTTTTGTTTATTGGGTTTGCATTGTCGATATTTGGTTCCCTGACTTCGATGAATCCCTGGTTTGGTCTGGTTGGAGTAATGTTGCTGGTCCCGGCGTATTGGCTCGTCAGGTTGGGAATGAGGAAATGGGATCGGGAGGAGGTGGTGGGGTATTAGTTTACTAGTGAATTTCTTTGATTTTGGTTTTAGAGTTGTGGTGCCGGTTTTGTAATATGATAATCGGTATCAAATTGGTTCTGATTGAGATTTGCCATTAATAAAAAAATATACATTTTCTTTCGGTTACAAAACGCTTTCATAGAAGACCGAGAAGGCTCGTTCGTTATATGTTCGATGATTTCTTTGGCCGAAATCTACAAATGAATACTGTGGTGATGCAGGTGCAATCTGAATTTCCATTGAAATGGTAGATATATCGGATTATTCTTAAGAGATTTGAGGTGATCTTTTTCGCCCTATTCAATATAGATTTTGGATGCTTCGGCCATAGGGATATATGAGCACCGATTGGTATTGATAGTCTCGAAAATATCTGATATTCACAATGTGAAAATCAGACTTCTTCTCTGTCAAAATAGATGATCTTTATGGTATCCTGTTTTTTAGATACTAGATTTATGAAAAGAGCCGCTGGAGGGATTTGAACCCTCGACCTGCTGATTACGAATCAGCCGCTATACCGCTAAGCCACAACGGCGTGCCCTTAATATACGCATGATGTATATTAAAAAATATCTCATCTGGCATGACCGAGTCATTGCGATTGTCAGTACCTGCTCTATATATATATATTTGATGAAGGCAGGATAAAATAAATTGAAAATCCTAGAATTCACAATAAAAACCTCTGATATTACATTATATTTATCCTGTAATAAATAAATCAGAATTCGCTGATTATATCAACACAAATGATGAAAGAAGAAACTATTTCTCCCTTTCCTATGTGATATATAAGGCATGAAGATCGGAGTAATACTCCCGGTTTTTGCCTTCCTTCTCCTGTCAGTTATGACGGCAGGAGTTGTAGCAGAAGAGAATGCAACGGGGTCCGGGTGGTATGAACAGGGGCTCTCTGCCCTTGAGAATGAAAACTACGAAGAAGCAATCTCCAACTTTCTAAAAGCAGTCGAAGAAGATCCACAGAATGAACAGGCATACTCAAAACTTGGTGGATCGTATCTGATGTCCGGTGATGTTGAATCAGCAATTTATGCGTTTCAGAATGTAACAACTATTAATCCTGAAAACGGAGTTGCATGGGGCAATATCGGATATTTGTATCTTATTGGAAAGGAGAAACCAGATCCGGTTTCGGCACTGGAAGCACTCAATAAAGCAGTTGAGTTCACAACAGACGATCCCGGTATCTGGATTAACAAGGGAATTGCACATCTTCTCAACAATGAATCTGACCTTGCACTTGAGGCTTTTAATAAGGCAATTGATCTGAAGCCTGATGGCTCGCGTGCATATTACTGGAAAGGAATTACGCTTTCTGACCTTGGAAAGCCAGAAGAAGCCCTTACAGCATATGAAAAGGCTATTGAATTGAATCCTGAATTTAAGGATGCCCTGTATGCAAAAGGAATTGCGGAGAGTGCACTAGGGAAATTTGATGATGCAGAGGCTACCTTTAACCAGGTTCTTGCAATAGAAGGTAATTATTCTGAGCCATTCCTGACTGTCGGGAGCGATTCAGATGTATGGGATCGCAAAGGCCGTATCCTCTTTGAAGTTAGGAAAAACTCTGATGAAGCACTTACGGCCTTCAATAAGGCTATTGAACTGAACCCGAATAATGCAAATGCATTGTATTATAAGGGCAGAGTTTTATATGACCAGAATGATCTGACTGGTGCCATGGAGGCATTTACCGAAGCAACCAAAGCCGATCCCCAGATGGGAGTTGCACACTACTGGATGGGACAGGTATATATCGATCAGAGTGACCGTGCAGGTGCAATTGCTGAATTCAGAACCGCTACTGAATTAAATCCAAACCTCGCAGATGCCTGGTACTATCTTGGCGGTCTTTTAAGCGATGAAGGCTCATATGATGAGGCAACTACCGCTCTTGATAAGATGATTGAGCTAAGACCGGACCTTGCTGATCCCTATTACCTCAAAGGTCTGACCCAGTATCAGCTTGGAAATTATCAGGACGCAGTCGACTCACTTGAGCAGGCAACAGCACTGAATGCATCACAGATGACTGAAGATGACCGGTCAAAGGCATATTATACCCTGGGTCTGGCCCGTGTTGAGAATGATGACAAGCAGGGAGCTTCAGAAGCCTTTGCAAAGGCAGTTGAACTCAATGCAACCAATGCAGTCGCATGGAATGACTATGGTGTTGTTCTCAGCGAACTGGATAACAACGAGGATGCACTTAAGGCCTTTGAGGAAGCAATCAACCTTTCCGGTTCAGAGGCGGAGTACCATTATAATCATGGAACAACCCTTGTAAAGCTCAATAAGACTGATGAAGCAATTGCCGCGTTTGACAAAGCTATTCAGATTGAGCCAAGTCCACGTGCCTATCTTGCAAAAGGTCTGGCACTGCTGACCCAGGAGAAATTTGAGGATGCATTGAAAGCTTTTGATGCTGCAATTGCCCTGGATGACACCAAGGCTGATCTCTGGGCACAGAAGGCATTTGCTCTCTATAAACTGAATAAGATGGATGAGGCAAAGGCAGCAGTTGACAAGGCCCTCTCCTTTGATCAGACATGGCAATATGCCCTTGATCTGAAGGCTCTTATTGAAAACCCGGAGGGTGGTAACGTCACTTCATCCCAGGCTGATAAAGGAATGAATATATCCGGCGGGAACGGGAATGAGACCCCGGCCTCCAGCTAACTCTTTTTTCCGAAAGTTCAATTGTTCCGGTGCTGATAGGTATAATCAACTGCAGGTCCTCTCCTGCATGTCAGGTCCTGTATGCACATACGTGAAAAAGAATTAATAATGCAGAGAGCAGCGCTTCATGCCCGGCGCGAGGAATTTGAAGAAGCACTTTCATGCATTCAGATGATAATTGATGAAGATCCTGATGATCCGGTTGCATGGTTTAACAAAGGGTATACATTGTATCTGTCCGGAAGCGTTGATGACGCACGGGACTTGTTTCTGCATCTTCTGAGCAAATATCCTGACCGGGCCGATATCTGTTTTGAGCTCGGTCGTATCGCACAAAAGACCGGAGATAATCAGGAAGCACTAGAATATTTTTCCAGATGTATCTCTCTTGAACCCCTCCGGCCAGAGCCCAGGATAGAACTTGGAAAGATGTGGTATGAGAGCGGCCATTATCATACAGCCCGAGATACATTGTCTGAGGCGCTTGTGTTTGATCCGGAGAATCCGGAGATCTTAACCCTTCTGGGGCGTATCGCCCATAAATTAAACAAGCCTGATGAGGCGGAACGTTGGTTTCGAGAATCACTTGATCATGATCCGGATGATACTGAAACCTTATTGTATTGTGCCAGGCTGTATGAAGAGATGGGGAGGTTAAAAGATGAATTATGGTGTTATAACCGGCTCATCGAGATCAATCCAGAACAGATTGTTCCCTGGTTGAAAAAGGGGATGATATCTCTCTCACAAGATAATCTTCAGATGGCAGTTTCATGTTTTCGTATGGCATCCGGACTTGATGCAGACAGTCACCTTCCTCATCTTCTTCTGGGTCTTGTGTATAGTACTCTTGACCGTCACCAGGAGGCAGTATCATCACTTGAAAAAGCAGTCTCATTATCGGATGAACCGGATATTCTATTTCACTATGGCCGGGTTTTGGGTGCATGTAATCAGTATGAGAAGGCTCTTTCAGTCTTTTCTTCACTTCTGATACAGCGTCCTTGGGACTCCGGAGCCGCTGAGGGATATGCCCGATCCCTGTATCATCTTCAACGGTGGGATGAACTGATAGAATTGTGTGAGAAACAACGGGCATATAATCCGGACAATCCATTCTGGGTCACTACTCTTGCCCGTGTGTGGGGCTGGCATATGTCCGATATTAATAAAGCAGTACAGATTCTTCAGGAATGGACTGGCCGCCCGGCAGGAACCGAGATCCAACTGGTTCTTGCCGATCTGTATGTCTATGCTGAAAGGTATGAGGAGGCCAGGGATCTGTTATTTAGTCTTCTGAAGGTCCATCCCGAAGATTACCAGATACTGTTTCGGTATGCATCATTACTCGCCCAGATCAGGGAATTTACGTGTGCTGCAGAACAGTTCGAAATTTTGTTACAGATGCGATCAAATGACGGAAATCTTTCATACCTTGCAGGGCAGTCGTATGAGCAGGCAGGAGATCCTGACCGGGCACTTGAATTATTCACCAGTGCGATCACCTGTATTCCGGATAATGCTGAAATCTGGCTTTCACGTGCTCGTGTTTTATTTGAACTCGGGCAGTATTCAGAAGCTGCAATAAATGCAGCCCAGGCAGCGTCTTTGAATCCAGACTGGTCTGATGCATTCCTTCTGAAAGGATTGGCAGAGATATATATGGAAGAGTACGACAAAGCACGAATCAGTCTGACCTGTGTTACCACTCTGGATCCTGATAATCCAGAAGGATGGAGATATTTAGGTGATGCATTCCTTCATTCAGGAGAAGAATATGCAGCACGGATATGTTATGAGCGGACCCTTGTACTTGATCCAGATGATATTCAGGCTCAGTACGGGTATAAAACCTGCACCGATATCCTTGCAGCCAGGTCTGTAACAGATCAATCTGAAGAACCTATATCGAATGAACATCAGTAATATATTGAGTACGGTCTGGCATCATTTTCGTAACACCCGTGATGCCTGTATATATCGGTTTTAACCGGAGGATACGAGTACGATGGAAGAAAATCATGCCATTTGGATAGAAAAATATCGGCCGCGGGTTCTTGAAGATATCATCGGGCAGCAGGAGATTATTGAACGACTCCGGTCATATGTGGCAAAACGGGAGATGCCCCATCTCCTCTTTACCGGAAATGCCGGAACTGGAAAGACAACCGCCGCTGTAGCTCTGGCACGTGAATTTTTTGGTGACGATTGGCAGATGAATTTCCGGGAACTGAATGCATCTGATGAGCGGGGAATTGATGTCGTGAGGAACCAGATCAAACAATTTGCCAGGACTTCTCCGTTTGGAGGCTCAACATTTAAAATCCTCTTTCTCGATGAAGCAGATGCACTGACAACCGATGCACAGTCTGCTCTTCGCCGTACGATGGAGACGTATGCACAAACCTGCAGATTCATCCTTTCCTGTAATTATTCGGCAAAAATTATTGACCCTATTCAGAGCAGGTGTGCAATTTACCGGTTCAGACCGCTTGGCCGTCAGGCGGTTGCAGAGATGGTCAGGCGGATTAGTGCTGATCAGAATCTGACGGCATCTGATCAGGTTATCGATGCAATCTTTTACGTTGCCCAGGGAGATATGCGTAAAGCCATCAATGCACTTCAGGGTGCGGCAATTCTTGGACGTGAGATTAGTCCTGATATGATTTTTGCAATAACCGCAACAGCACGTCCGGAAGAGATAGAAGATCTCATTGATCTCAGTCTTGCAGGTAACTTTCTTGGTGCAGGGAGTGCACTCCAGGCTCTCCTTCATGACCGTGGCATCGCTCCCCAGGAACTCATTGGACAATTATATCGTGCAATTATAAAGCGTGATCTTCCTGAAGGTGTCAAAGTCCGTTTGATTGATGCTCTCGGAGAGACAGACTTCCGGTTATCAGAAGGAGCCGGGAGTGACATCCAGATGCAATCCCTTATCGCAAAATTTGTGATGTACGGTGGTCGAAGTAGTCGGTAATTCTGAAAGATTCGGGTCTATTGTCGATGAAGGCCTGAATGAAATCCTTGTTTTTACTGTGCACCATGTACGCCTTGGCATTCCTGCTGTCATTTTGGATCATGTCATCCGGATGGTTGCAATAACCCCGATTCACGACGGTCCTCAGGGGATTGTGGGGATAATAAACTATCATGGAGATGTTCTCCCGGTTTTCTCCTTTAGACATTTTTTCGGACTGGAAGAGAAACCGCCAGATATAGAGGACTATTTAATCATTGTAAAGGATGAGCGAAATATTGCAATAATTGCTGAACATATTACTGGTGTATACCATCTTGCGAATGAAATTATTTCTCCTGAAGATCTTTTCCCTGTTCTGAAGGGGTTCAGTGGTATTTATCGATGTAAAGATGGTTTATTAGTTCTCACGCATCCAAAAGATATCATCTGCATGGACGATCAGGAGAAGATAAGATCCATGAAGGAATCTTTTAAATCATGAGCGATGATCTGAATGATGAAGCAATACGGAAGGTACGTGCGGTCATTCTGAATCATACCGGAATACTGTTTGATGATCACCATAGTCACGATCTCATCCGTCATATCACGTCTGCATGCACCGATTTGAAAATACCACTCCGGACGTGTCTTGATCAGCTGGATAATTCATCCTTTCTCTCACGCTTTTTGGAAATCCTGATTCATTATATTACGATTGGAGAGACGTATTTTTTCAGGGATAAAAATCTCTTTCTGTATCTCAGGGATACATTACTCCCTGACCTCATCAGGGTACGCAGACAGGAACAGAAATTGTATCTTCGTATCTGGAGTGCTGCCTGTAGTAGTGGGGAAGAGCCATATTCCATCGCGATGCTGCTTAAATATCTGCTGATTGATATTGCTGACTGGGACATCTACCTGCTTGCTACAGACATTAATAAGAACATGCTTCATCGTGCCCAGGAAGGTATTTATTCACGATGGTCATTCAGGGATGATCCCATTATTCCGGTTGGCTCGTATTTCTCGCCGACTCCAGATAACCGGATGAAGATCGATGACTCTATACGAAATATGGTTCAGTTTGATCGAATGAATCTTATCCGTGACAGTACCCTCTATCATGCACGGGAACCCTCATCACTGGATATCATTCTCTGCCGGAATGTATTGATGTATTTTTCGTCTGACCAATCCAGGGAGGTGGTTCGTCATCTGATCTGTTCGCTTCGGATCGGGGGATACCTCATTGTCTCTCCCCAGGAGATTGGACTCGTCTCAGGTCATGATATCCGGATGCTTCATTACGGCTCTGTTTTTCTTCACGAAAGGATTGAACCTGCGAGTCACAGGTATGAGAAGAGGGATCTGTATTCTTGTCATGAACATGAGATTGCACATGAACCGAATATTTCTGAATCATTGCATCCGGCAGACACAGATCTATGTGACCAGGAACCGTATGAATTACCAGATGACATAACAGTAGAGGGCGGAAATATACTGCCCTTCTCAATCCTCACGTCTATTGATAAATCTGAAGAATCACAGTTTGATCAATTCATCACCGAAAATCGGCTTGATGAGGCTGCTCAGTTAATCGCTCAATTAAATTCTGATATAAATCCCCTTTGGGTCAGGCAGGTTGAGATTCTTATTCGAGGGTATGCAGGAAATGGAGAATATGATAAGGCACTTGGATGGAGTGACCGTCTGATAGCTGTGGATGTGTTAAATCCCCGGCCATATCTTTTAAAAGCTGCAGTACTTGACGAACAGGGAATGTATGATCATGCTCTGCAGTCATTACGACAGTCCTTATATGCATTTCATGATTATCTTCCAGCTCACCTTGCGATTGCCGGAATTTATGCAAAAACCGGAAGGCCTGATCTGGCACGGCATCATTATGAACTGGCGGTTCATATTCTTGAATCAACAGATGAGGATACCATTCGTGAAGAGACAGAGGGTATACCAGCGCAAAAGATGAAGGATATGATACAGATGCTTCTTAGGGGATGATCCGTGACAAGCGAACAGAATATGCTGCAGGCCAGTAAAACCAGTGAAGAGATTTTATTGGAACGGGCAAGAAAACTGGCTGTTCCTCTCAAGGCGACAGAAGATTCAGGGGAGAGAATTGAAATCCTCATTTTCCTCCTGAATGGCGAACGGTATGGTGTTTCAACTGAGTATGTAAAAGAAGTTACTCTCCTTCGTCACCTGACCCCCCTTCCCGGGACACCTGATTTTATCCTGGGAATTATCAGCATCAGGGGCCGGGTCATTTCTGTTACAGATTTGCGGGTATTTTTTGATCTACCACGAAAGGGCCTTTCTGATTATAATAAAATTATTGTTCTTTCCGGAGAGGGCATGGAATTTGCAATCCTTGCTGACCAGGTTGAAGGGGTATCCTGGGAGAGAATTTCTCGTCTGACTCCGCCTCCGGATACAATACAGGGCATTGGAAAGGAGTTTATAGCCGGAGTATTTCCCGGACCACTCATCCTGATTAATACAAAAGCGGTTATCACACATCCAAGGCTTGTTGTTGACCGGAAAAATGGAAAATTATAGTATGATGCCGGGTAATATCATCTTCTCTAAAAAAATTTACATGTTCTCTAAAGATTGGATTATTATGCTCTGGTACAGGTCTCAACCATCTGACAAGGTGTGAATCATGGGTATCAATGCAATTCTGGATAATATTAATATCGGCAAAAAATTATTTGTTGGCTTTATTATTGTAATCTTGCTCATGTCACTGATCATAGTGGCATGTCTTATCAGTGTGGACAGACTCACATCTGAAGTTGATCAGCTCTATTCAGAGCAGACTATTCCCTTAATGAAAATTCAGCAAATAGAGATTGGTCTTCATTCTATGCGTGCTCTTGTTTTTCGCTCAAATGCCATTCCTGAAGAGCGGGATCAGGATTATCAGCGTTTAATTCAGGAGATAAATACAATAGAGCCACTGATTGAAGAGATGAAGGCTATTCCCATGAATGAGGAACAACAAGACCTCTTGAAGACTTTCCTGGATCAGTGGGCACGATATAAACTGGCTGCATCAGGGGTATTTGATCTTGAAAAGAGCGGTAAAGAACATGAAGCAAAGATTTCCATAATGAATGGCGGGGAACATGCAGAGGCCAGGCGGTCAACAGAATCCACGTTTCAATCACTGAAGGATTCTTTCCTTAAAGATGCACAAAGGACAATTGAAAAAGCAGAATCTGAAAAGAATATTCTCTTTACCATAATCATCGGATCCGGGTCAGTCATTATTATCCTGTCGCTTTTGATCGCATATTTGCTGACAAATAATATAACAAAGCCACTTATGGAACTCATGGATGTTGCAAACAGAATAGGGAGGGGTGACAGTTCTGCCCGTATAACCAGACACCGGAATGATGAAATCGGGGTACTCAGTCAGGCGGTCAATGAAATGGGAAGCAATATCTCCCGCATGGTGGATGATGCCAGGGCTCTTTCTGATGCAGCGGTAAAGGGTGAACTGACCTTCCGGGTAGATCCAGAAAAGCATGAGGGCGATTACAGAAAGATCATTACCGGTATGAATTCAACCCTTGATGCATATGTCAAACCAATGGGCATTACTGCTGAATATATCAATGAGATGGCTCATGGAATCATACCACCACCGATAGAGGAATCTTTTCACGGATCTTTTGAAGAGATAAGGAGCAATCTGAATAATCTGATAAAAACTCTCAACGAAAGAAACCGGGATATTGAACTGCTTATTTCGAATGGCATAGCCGGACATCTCGATTACCGGGTTGATCTTTCCAAATACACCGGGTACAGCAAGGATATGTTTGATGGGATTAATACGATGCTTGATGCCATTATCGGTCCGTTAAATATTGCAGCAGAATATGTAGATCGCATCTCCAGAGGTGATATTCCTCCACAGATCACCGATTCATATAACGGCGATTTTAACCTGATAAAAAATAATCTGAATCAGTGTATTGAAGCAGTCAATCTGATGATTTCCGACGCCGCAATGCTTGCTGAAGCAGCAATTGAAGGGAGGTTGAATACCCGGGCAGATATATCGAGACATCAGGGAGATTTCAGACGTATTGTAGAAGGAGTAAATAAAACACTTGATGCTGTTATCGAGCCTGTTCATGAAGCGATGCGGGTATCGGCAGAGTATGCAGCAGGGAACTTTACTGCACGGGTGGATGAGAAACTCCATGTGAAGGGCGAATATATCACCTTTAAGGAAGCCCTTAACCGGATAGGAATTGAACTGTCGCGGATGATGACCATCATCAACGACGAGCTCTATCAGGGAGTTAATGTGCTCTCGGCAGCATCCACAGAAATTTTGTCTGTCACTGCGCAGTTATCATCAAGTACGGCAGAGACTGCATCCGCGGTCAATGAGACCTCTGCAACGGTAGAGGAGGTTCGAAAGACGAGTGAAGTCACAAATCAGAAAGCAAAAACAGTGGCAGAAAAATCACAGACGGTAAATCAGGTTGTGAAAAATGGACAGACATCTGTTGAAGAGATCATGAACGGTATGAATCAGATCAATCAGCAGATGGAGTCAATTGCATCCAATGTCATCCGTCTGTCTGAACAGAGTCAGGCTATTGGTGAGATAATTGCCAGTGTTACCGATATTGCGGAACAATCAAACCTGCTTGCGGTAAATGCATCAATAGAGGCTGCAAAGGCTGGAGAATTTGGAAAAGGATTTGGGGTGGTGGCTCAGGAGATTAAAAGTCTTGCAGAACAATCAAAGCAGGCAACCACAAATATCCGTAATATTCTGACTGATATTCAGCGGGGTATCAGTTCCACTGTTATCTCAACCGAACAAGGGACTAAGACCGTTGCAACCGGCATGAGACTGACGAAAGAGGCACAGGAAGCTATCAATGTCCTCTCACAGGGGATATCTGATGCTGCCAGGGCCGGGATTCAGATTTCTGCCTCAAGTCAGGAACAGGTTGTCGGGATGGATCAGATCTCAATCGCTATGGAAAATATCCGGACTGCGGCTCAAAATAATCTTGAAGTAACCAGGCAGGTGGAAAAAACAGCCCGTGATCTTCATGATCTTGGTAATAGTCTGAAGGAGATCACTGAACGGTTCAGGGTATGAGAAAAAAGCCATGGATATACAGGACGAGGAGTTTCTTGCACGGCTGCTTGCAACTTTTGGAGAAGAAGCAACAGATCATATTCAGGCGATAATTTCCGGAATTCTGGTATTGGAGCAGGACTCTTCCCGATCGCAACAGGCAGAGATAGAGCCGGTATACCGTGCTACGCATAGTCTTAAAGGAGCAGCCCGTGCAGTTGGGTTGAAAGATATCGAAACGGTATGTCAGCATCTTGAATCTGTCTTTTCATCAGTCCGCAAAGGTGACTTGATTCTCACTGAGAAGGAGTTTGATCTGGTTCATGAGACAATCTCCATCCTTGAATCCCTTCTTGCCGGAACCAAAGATGTAAAGATTACTCCACTGATTCAAAAATTGAAAAATACAGTTTCTGTACAAAAACCAACAGCTAATGAGCAGGTAAAATCTGTATTTATCGAGGATTCGGTACGAAAAAATGACACCCAGACGGATATCATACCATCCGATACCGAAGCAGAAGACCCGGGCTCTCACCAAAAAGCGGGACTCATTACATCTTCACCGAAAATAAAAATTTCTGAAGAACGGTTAACATCCTTGTATGAGACCGCTGATGACCTACTTTCATACCGGATGGCAGCAGGAACACATCTTTCTGAGTTAAAAACAATATCCCGGACATTGCAGGCATGGAGGTGGAATCTGAGCCGGGTGGAAGGAGATGTGGCAAATCTGAAACGGCAACACCAGGGAACCAGCGATGTACTGGATCGTATCCTTCTTTTTATTGATACCACCCGTGATATAATCGGAAGCTGCGAGTCAAGACTTGATGCAACCATTCAGATGATGGCCCAGGATCAAAGCGAGATGGATTCTGCCATCACCCAGCTTATCGATAGTATCCGGGAGGTGGTTCTGGTTCCGTTCTCGACCCTGACCGATACGTATCCGAGGATGGTCAGAGATATTGCACGTGACCAGGGGAAAAAAGTCTCTCTTATGGTAAACGGTTCAGATATTGAGATTGATCGGCGAATACTGGATGTCATCCGTGATCCGATGATTCATCTTATCCGAAATGCAGTAGATCACGGGATTGAGCCCGAAGATATACGAGTTAAGCAGGGAAAACCAGCGGAAGGGAAATTATCGATTGACATTATCCATAACCGGGCAAATCAGATCTCAATTACCATAACTGATGATGGAAAAGGCATCAATCCTGATACGGCATCCATGGTTGCCGTTAATAAAGGAATAATAGATGAAAAGGAGGTTCAGGCCTTAAACAACAGGGAAAAAATCAGATTGATCTTTCAGTCAGGATTTACTACCTCACAGAAAATTTCCACCCTATCCGGCAGAGGTCTTGGTCTTGCAATTGTACAGGAGAAGATCAGTCAGGTTGGAGGTATTGTCGATGTTGAGAGTGTTCCGGGAAAAATAACCCGTTTTTCCCTGACCGTTCCTATTACCCTGGCTACGTTTAAAGGAATTCTTGTATATGTTGAGAACAGGCCGTTTTTTTTGCCATTACAAGAGGTTGAACGAGTAATGATACCCGATGCTTCAGAGATTACAACGATAGAAGGGAGGACAGTGTTGCATCTGGACAATCAGACTATTCCGGTTGCCATGCTCAGTTCCCTTCTCGGTCTCTCTTCCGTTTCATCTGATAATTCGGATGCCAGATCCCTCGTACTCATCAGGACCCCTACCCGGAGATTTGGCGTCATCGTCCATCAGATCGGCGGAGCTCAGGAGATTGTGGTCCGTGATCTCGGGCCACAACTGAAAGATATCCGGTTCGTGAGTGGTGTCGCAATTCTGAGCAATACCCAGATCGTTCCGGTTCTTCATATTGAGGATCTTGCTGAAGAGATGCAGGGGAAGACCCGTCTTGGCGTATCAGTACGGGATATATCATCATTGCTTTCAGGCCGGAGAAAGATCATGGTAGTTGAAGACTCAATTACATCCAGAATGCTGCTGAAAAACATCCTTGAAGGCGCAGGGTATGAGGTTGAAACTGCTGTAGACGGCCTTGATGCGCTCACGAAACTCCGGACATCTCCGGTTGATCTTGTGGTTTCAGATGTTGACATGCCGCGAATGAATGGATTTGTCCTTACCGAAAAGATCCGTGCGGAGAAGAAATTATCTGATCTTCCGGTTATCCTGGTTACTTCACTTGATTCACGGGAAGATCGTGAGCATGGTATTACAGTGGGAGCAAATGCCTATATTATTAAATCCAGTTTTGACCAGTCAAACCTTCTGGAAGTAATTACACGACTTATTGGTGCAGGCAGATGATTCGGGTATTACTCGTCGATGACTCTGAAGTTACCCTCATGGTCCTGCAGAGTATATTTGAAAGGGAACCGGATATAACCGTGATTGGTAAGGCGAAAAACGGAAAGGAAGCGATCATTCTTGCATCCCGTCTCACACCTGATATCATTACCATGGATATCAACATGCCTGATCTTGATGGGTTTACAACCACCAGGCAGATTATGGAGAGGACTCCGGTTCCGATCATTATTGTGAGTGGAATTGATAATCTTGAAGAGATTCAGGCATCATTTCGGGCAGTAGAGGCTGGAGCTCTTGCAGTTTTCCGAAAACCGCCTGCTTATGAGGATCCAGAATATGAAAAAGCTGCCTCAGAGCTTGTTTTTGCAGTACGCACGTTTTCTGAAGTCAAAGTAATTCGAAGAAGAATAAATCACCAAAGCGTTCTGAAAGATGATAGTCTTCATCTCCGTATACCCTTTCATATCGGGCAGGATATCAGGATTGTCGTCATGGGCGCATCTACCGGCGGGCCTCAGGTAGTTCAGGAGATATTACGAAATATTCCCCGTGATTTTTCCCTCCCCCTGGTCCTTGTACAGCATATGTCCCCAGGCTTTATCGAGGGACTGGCATTATGGCTTACTGAATCCACCGGTTTTCCGGTAAAAATGGCTCGGGAGGGAGAGATTGCCGAGCCAGGAACATTATATCTGGCCCCTGACGGGAAACATACCGGCATTACTTCGGATCTTTGTTTTTCATTCTCATCAGCCCCCCCTGAACATAACCTGCGGCCGTCTGTATCGTATCTGTTCAGAACCGCTGCGAATAACCTGGGATCTCATGTTCTGGGAATTCTCCTGTCAGGGATGGGGTCAGATGGCGCTGAGGAACTCCTTCAGATAAGACAGAAAGGGGGATGCACCATCATTCAGGATATGGAGAGTTCATTTGTATATGGCATGCCTGGCGCTGCAGAGATGCTGAATGCTGGTATGTTCTCTCTTCCTCCTGTTAAAATTGCAAGGTTTTTACAATCCATATCCAGCCGGGGGTATTAATGACAGAAAAAAACCCATGCCGGATCCTGGTCGTTGAGGATAGTAAGACACAGGCTGATATTATTCGTCATTATCTGACACAGGAAGGGTATGAAGTAGTATGGGTTGATTCCCCTGCCCTGGCATTTGAATTTTTAGCATCTTCTTCCTTTGACATTATCCTTACTGATATCATAATGCCTGGAATGGACGGATATACATTCTGCCATCTGCTCCGTAAGGATCCGAAATACTCTGCGATTCCAATAATTTTTGTTACCCAGTTGTCTGAACCCGCAGATATCCTCAGGGGGCTGTGTTGCGGAGCAAATAATTTTATCATTAAGCCAGTACGCCGGGAGCAGTTAATCAGGGAAATCTCTTTGGTTGTACAAAAAAAATATACTGCT
>ERZ795060.2312-NODE-2312-length-19652-cov-8.148186_pt1 | contig 19652 bp, 11 predicted proteins | sample MGYA00375144_ERZ795060 | MGnify/ENA primary metagenome ERZ795060 (study PRJEB30189, sample SAMN05720157) | activated sludge metagenome | isolation source: anaerobic digester from wastewater treatment plant | place: Japan | collected 2015-05-15 ...
GCTACCATAGGGTCGTCCCTACGGGACTACCAAAATATCGCCTCTAATATGGCTACCATAATGTCGCCCCTACGGGGCTACCATAACATCGTTCTTGTTGGGATGCTACCATAAGGACGTCCCTACGGGACTAATACATTATCCTCCTTGACGGGATGCTACCATAAGGTCGTCCCTACGGGACTACCAACAAGTCTATTCTGCGGGGCTACCAGAATGTTGTTCCTGATAGGACTGATTCATAAACACGCCTCTTTTAGCTCCGTAGGAGCGAGCTTATGGTAACACATGGCTCACCATACCCACTGTTTAGCTCCGTAGGAGCGGCCATTTGGGAAAATGACACATCTCACAATCAATGTATCCAAAATGTCGCCCCTACGGGCTACCATAACATCGTTCTTGTTGGGGTTGCTACCATAAGGACGTCCCTACGGGACTATCATATTATTGTCTTTGTCGGGATGCTACCATAGGGTCGTCCCTACGGGACTAAATTATCTTCCCTTACGGGTTGCTACCATAAGGACGTCCCAACGGGACTACCAACGGGCCGACTCTGCGGGGCTACCAGAATGTTGTTCCTAATAGGACTGATTCATAAACACGCCTCTTTTAGCTCCGTAGGAGCGAGCTTATGGTAACACATGGCTCACCATACCCACTGTTTAGCTCCGTAGGAGCGGCCATTTGGGAAAATGACACATCTCACAATCAATGTATCCAAAATGTCGCCCCTACGGGCTACCATAACATCGTTCTTGTTGGGGTTGCTACCATAAGGACGTCCCTACGGGACTATCATATTATTGTCTTTGTCGGGATGCTACCATAGGGTCGTCCCTACGGGACTACCAAAATATCGCCTCTAATATGGCTACCATAAGGTCGTCCCTAACGGGACTATCATATTATTGTCTTTGTCGGGATGCTACCATAGGGTAGTCCCTACGGGACTACCAATAGGCCGACTCTGCGGGGCTACCAGAATGTTGTTCCTAATGGGACTGATTCATAAACACGCCTCTTTTAGCTCCGTAGGAGCGAGCCTATGGTAACTCAAAGCTCACCATACCTACTTTTTAGCTCCGTAGGAGCGGCCATTTGGAAAAATGACACATCTCACAATCTATGTATCCAAAATGTCGCCCCTACGGGCTACCATAACATTTTCCTGATATGGCTACCAACTACTACTACCATAATGTCGTCCCTACGGGACTAAATTATCCTCCCTTACCGGGTTGCTACCATAAGGACGTCCCAACGGGACTACCATAACATCGCCTCTAATATGGCTACCATAATGTCGCCCCTAACGGGACTATCATATTATTGTCTTTGTCGGGATGCTACCATATGGTCGTCCCTACGGGACTACCAAAATATCGCCTCTAATATGGCTACCATAAGGTCGCCCCTAACGGGACTACCATATTATTGTCTTTGTCGGGATGCTACCATAGGGTCGTCCCTAACGGGACTACCAACAAGTCTATTCTGCGGGGCTACCAGAATGTTGTTCCTAATAGGACTGATTCATAAACACGCCTCTTTTAGCTCCGTAGGAGCGAACTTATGGTAACACAAAGCTCACCATACCTACTTTTTAGCTCCGTAGGAGCGGCCTTATGAACATTATATATCATAAAATTCAAAAACAAATTCATCTTTATACTCAATTTCAAACTTTCTCAACAATTCCAAATATTCTTCCCTAAATGTCTTGCTCTTGTGATGCATTTCCTGATTAATGATATAATTTATCACATTGTCTCGTTGTGAACGAGAATACGAAAATGCCCCATAACCCTCCTGCCAATTAAATTTACCCTTCAAAAAACCCTGCTCATTTATCCACTTTGATGAACTTGCTTTTACCATCCTCATCAAATCTGAGATTTTTATATCTGGTTTTAATTCAAAAAACACATGAACATGATCCTTCCATCCACCAACGGCTAATGGAAAAACATTATCCTTTTTTAGGATACCATAAATGTATCTAAACAAATTATCCCTAAAGTGGTCTGCCAATATATTTTCACGTCCTTGTACTGCGAAAACACAATGAATATTTATTTGAAAATAAGTATTTGCCATAGATTATGCAACAAATTTATTTAGTGGTACATTGTCCTTGATATACTCTGGTATTGCCTTTCTGAGTTCAGCAGGTAATTTTTTAAAGGCCTCACCGTAAGGCGAAATATTAAGCCTTGCAAAATTACCACTATCTATAATTTGCCTGAATTCATTATCAAGAATATATGCTTTAAACACTGTTTTTGCATACTCAAAATATTCCTCTTTTGGCAGGTAACGACTATCAAATTTATCAAACTCTTCTTCCAGAAGCTCATCTTTGGTTTTGAAGTATGGGATAATGCCAAGTATTTTTTCAATAATTTCTCGCAAGGTAATACGACGATCGATGTGGATGGATTGCCTTAACTTTTCAAGGGTAAAGTATTCTTCTGGTTTATTAAGAACATTTTTTTCGATATAATCAAGGAGTTCATCCCATTTTCCTTCATCAGCTTTTTGTTTTATCACAGGGTGTTCTACAATGGTTTTTTCGAATTTTTCAAAATACATCCGGTCGACTTTCATTCCTTCAGTTCCAATTACCGTGTGTTCGAGCGCAATTACCTGGTCGGTTTGGTTACTATGGTATTCAGGTGCAACATCAAACACCTGCGAAGTTAAATCGTGTTCTTTAGTGCTGTTGTTAGCTCCTGCTGGAAGTTTTAAAACTTCGTCGTAGTTGAATTTTTCTTCAAAATACTCACAGTTAGCAAAGAAATCAAAGAGTTTAAAATGTTCTTTAGGTTTATCGCCTATTTGTTTTTTTCTATGTAAATCAGTAAGATCGTTGATAAAATTATATTTTCTGGTTCCCCTTCCTTTAATTTGAACAAATTCGGTGGGTGAAAAGATGGGGCGCATTAAGCAGAGGTTTAGAATATCCGGACAATCATATCCTGTGGTCATCATGCCTACCGTTACACATACACGGGTCTTGCTTGTACGGTATGCTGGGTCGAAATTACCAGAACCAGAAAGGTTGTTGTTAGTAAAATTAATGGTAAATTTTTGTGCATCTGGAATACTTGAGGTAACCTGGATAGCAAAATCGGAATTATATTTACCCGGAAACATTTGATGAGCCATTTCATTAAGAATCTGGGTAATTTTTGCCGCATGATTCTGCGATACACAAAACACAATGGTTTTCCCTATTTCATTGGTGATAGGATCCCTAAGGGCATTTTCCATAAAGGCTTTGCAGAATACTATATTCGTGTTTTCTGAGAAAAACCTTTTTTCAAAGTCTTTGTGGTCAAATACCTCTTCCACATCTTTTCCATCCTCATCCTGGATAGTAACTGTATAACCTTCGTCTGCAAGCAACTGGGTGGTTATTTCGGTTCGTGCATCCACCACTATTGGATTTACCAGAAAACCATCTCTAACGCCATCGATAAGCGAGTAGCGGAAAGTAGGTTCACCATCTTCGCAGCCAAAAGTTTTATAGGTATCTAAGAGCAATCTTCTTTCGAGCTGACGGGGGTCATTTTCACCAAGTTGTGAAACGTCTATATTTTTTAGATAATTTTTTGGTGTGGCAGTAAGCCCAAGCTTATAACCAATAAAATACTCGAATACTGCACGGCTATTTCCCCCTATACTTCTGTGTGCCTCATCCGATATTACCAGGTCAAAATCATCGGGGGAAAACACTCGTTTGTATCGATTCTTTGAAAGAAAGGTTTGAATTGTTGAAACCACAATTTCGGCTTTTCTCCAATCATCCTGATTCTCTTTATAGATGACCGAGGTATAATCATTTTTTAAATATTCCCTGAAAGCCTTGTATGCCTGGTTTTCAAGTTCAAGTCGATCGACTAAAAACAGTACACGGCGAGAATTGCCAGTACGCAGAAACAATTTAATAATTGCAGCAGATACAAGTGTTTTTCCTGTGCCAGTAGCCATTTCAAAAAGAAAGCGGTCCTTACCTTCTCTCACAGCATTTTGAATAGACTTAACTGCCAGCAATTGATATTTTCTCAGAAATCGTAATTTATTTGTAACAATATATTCCTGTCGTGTTGTTTCGTTTTTGTAAGATGGGTCATTTTTATAGTCGGGTTTCTGCGTAAGTACAATATAGTCTTCCTCGACAATTTCTTCCAGTAGTCGATTTTTATCGGGCTTAAAATTTGCATATCCCTGTATGGCGTCGGGTGATGGAATTTTACTAATTAATAGGGGATTACCTCTCTCTAAATCCCAGAAATAATGAATATTTCCGTTGGAAAGAATAATAAACCTACACCCTTGAGCCTGTGCATATCGCCTTGCTTGTTCTTTTCCAAACAGCGGATTTTTATTTTCGGCTTTGGCTTCCAACACAACAATGGGAAATCCCTTATCATTAAGAAGTAGAAAATCAATAAACCCATTGGTGGTGTGTTCAAAATCTTCCCCAAACTCATCAAGCTTTTTATCTGTAATCTTGACATTATTTTCCAAAAGTATATTCGCTTTCCCCTGGTCGGTATCAAAAAAACGCCAGCCAGCTTCTTCCAGAAGTTTGTTGATTTTTATCCTTGCTTTTGCTTCTTTGTCGATCATAAATACCTCTATTAATTATCTCATTGCCATCAAGTTCATTCATCAATTGGCATACTATGGTAAATTTGAAAGCACTCCTGAAGTTTTTTCATTGACCGAATTTATAAATAATTCGCATTTCTTAAAACCTACTTTAAATTATTTTGGCTGTCTGGGTTTAGCTAATGTCATTTATGTTGATATTCTTATGTTTTTATTTTATATAACAAATTGATTGATAGTTGATTACCCTCACCCCCATCCACCCCACGCTGCATGAAATCAGGAATCCTTAATGATTTAGTACTGATTTGACATTTTGCAACAATTCGCTTGGTATTATAATTTAGCACTACCTTAAAATTTATGTAAAATAAAGTGCGATATTTGGCACATTGTATGAAGTAAGTGAACCTTGAATTTTGTATCAACTGTAAAATGCTCGTTATGATTACCTGTTGCAAGCGAATTGTTATTTTATTCAGTATTTGCCTTCTTTTCTCTACAATTGGCCTTGGACAATCGAATGATGTTGATGCGATAAATGTTTTAAGGCAGGTGGTAAATCAGTCGAAACAAATCAAAACGCTTCGTTATCATGCTGTGATGAATGAGCGAATTGATGGGAAAATGGTTGAAAAGGATTCCTATTTTAAAATTAACATGTCGCCTTTAAAAATTTATGTTTCGCAGTCGTTTCTGGGGATTAAAATTGATGCCCTGTACGTAGAAGGCTGGAACAACAATCAGTTGCTTGTGGCTACGGTGGGTTTCCCATGGATTCAGCTTAGCCTTGATCCAAGGGGGAAACGTGTTCGCGACAATCATCATCACACCATTTTTGAGGCTGGCTTTGGGTATTTTGCCAGTGTAATCGATCAGCTACTTCGAGAGCATCTTGATAAGATTACTATCCGGTACCAGGGGACTGCAAAAGTTTACAATAAAGATTGTTTGAAAATACAGATTATTGTTAATCATTATCAGATTGTTTCCTATACTGTTCGGCCTGGTGAAACACTTCCTCAAATTGCCCAAAAACGTTTGATTAACGATTATAAAATTCTGGAGCTGAATCCTGAAATTGATGATTATGAGGATATTCGCGCAGGACAGGTGATTAAAATTCCCAATCTTTATGCAAAGATGATGTATCTTTTTGTCGACAAAGATACCATGTTACCAGTACAGATTGAATTACACGATGAGAAGGGGGTATATGCAATTTATGGTTATAAAGATGTGATTATCAACGCGCCATTCGCATTCGATGAGTTTGACAAAAGTTATAAAAATTATCATTTTCGTTGATATTTTTTTGGATTTTCCTGTTGTATTATTTCGATTTTTTAATAAAATTTGCTTCGAAATAACCCCTATACTCTGATAATGGATTTTATAGAACCTTATACTACGGAACAACAGGCAAAAATAGAATCGCTCGAAGCCAGGATTAAGGCGTTGGAAAAGCAGGTATTAATGCTTAAAGAGCAAGAACTGAATATTCTGAATGCAATACCTGCCCTGGTACTTGTTTCCGATTATAATGAGCATTTGATATTTTTAAATCGAACTGCGCAAACATTTTTTGGTTTTCCCAAAGAAGAATCCTATAATTTAGTTCTTAAGGATTTATTGCCCCCCGAGTCGTTGCATTTTTTAAGACGTAAATATTTTCAGCTGTTTAAGTCAAATCATCCTGTTTTTATCAATGAGCTTAAAATTCTGAATGCTAAAGGAGAAGAAAAAATTATATCGATAGTTATTGCCAAGTATTATAGTCTTTTTGAGCAGATAGGCTTTGTGGGACTGGGATATTTGCCTTCGGAGTTCTTCGATGCAACGCTGGAAGAGAAAAATAAATCGTTATTGCGATTTATTTCCCTTATTGCTCACGATTTAAGAAATCCTTTCAATTCATTGATAGGTTTTTCGAGTTTGTTGCTTGAGAATTACGATACTTATTCTGATGATAAACGACTCGAGTATATTCGACATCTCAATAATGCATCTTTACAAGGGTTTCAGTTGCTTGACAATTTGTTGGAATGGTCGCGGATTACGACGGGCAGCATTAAGCCTTCACCACTTGTTTTCAATATTGAAACGGTAATTCAAAATACGGTACAGCTCCTAAAACCTACGCTTTCCAAAAAAGACATAACAATTCATATTTCTATACAACCCGATTTACAGGTTAATGCCGATCCTAATATGATTCAGGCAGCCATTCGGAATATTCTTTCCAATGCCATAAAATTTACCCACCGGAATGGACAAATTGAGCTGAATGCTCATCGTCAGAAAAATCAGGTTGTCATCGATATTAAGGATAATGGCGTAGGCATGAGTTCCTCTGTGGTTCGTAATCTTTTTAAGCTTGGAGAGGTTACGTCGACAAAAGGTACCGAAGGCGAAAAGGGTACAGGTATGGGATTGCTGCTGTGTAAAGAATTTGTTGAATTAAACCAGGGAAAGATTTCGGTACAGAGTACACCGGGGAAAGGTAGTACTTTCCGCATAAAACTTCCCCTGGCATAATATTTTAAAAATTCCAATTAGGGTATTTTACCTTATTAAAGCTAATTTTCGAGCCATGCCTTAACCTGTTCGGCGGTAGGATTGGTAAGCCCGAGCTTATTTTTCTTGTTGTACCCACACATATCGTTAAATAGTTTGCCCGGAGAAACCTGTTTTAGTTGACTTACTGTAAAATAACCCATATTTTGCAAAGGTTCTACCCATTCTTCGGGGATACCTATGGCGGTATAGGCACTGGTATCGTCTTTTTGAATTTTCTTTTCGGGCTTCATTTGCGGGAAGAAAAGAACATCCTGTATCGAGGGTTGATTGGTCATAAGCATGGTTAACCGATCGATCCCAATGCCCATGCCACTGGTGGGCGGCATACCATATTCCAGTGCACGAACAAAATCGTAGTCGATAAACATGGCCTCGTCATCCCCTTTTTGCAATAGCGCCAATTGTTCCTGAAAACGTTCCAATTGGTCGATGGGGTCGTTGAGCTCGGAGTAGGCATTGCAAAGCTCTTTGCCATTAACGATCAACTCAAAACGTTCGGTGAGTTCAGGATTTTTTCGATGTTTTTTGCACAAAGGCGACATTTCCACCGGATAATCAATGATAAACGTGGGCTGAATCAGATGGGGTTCACATTTTTCCCCGAAGATGGCGTCAATGAGTTTGCCTTTTCCCATGGTTGCATCGACCGGTATCCCCATTTGTTGACAGGCTGATCTGATCTCGTCTTCCGACTTTCCAGCAATATCCAATCCCGTGTATTGCTTTATGATATCGTACATGGTGATGCGTGGAAAAGGAGGTTTAAAATCTATCACATGTTCGCCCACTTTTACGCGGGTAGTACCGTGAAGCGCTAATGCCACCCGTTCAAGCATTTTTTCGGTAAAATCCATCATCCAGAAGTAATCCTTGTAGGCGACATATATTTCCATCACGGTAAATTCGGGGTTGTGAGTACGGTCCATGCCTTCGTTCCGGAAATCTTTAGCGAATTCATAGACGCCCTCAAATCCCCCTACAATGAGTCTTTTCAGATACAGTTCATTAGCAATGCGCAGGTACAGCGGAATATTGAGTGCGTTGTGATGGGTAACAAAAGGACGTGCAGCTGCACCACCCGGAATGGGCTGTAAGATGGGCGTTTCAACTTCGAGATATCCCTTTTCATTGAAAAATTCCCGCATGGTATTGATGATCTTTGTACGCATTTTAAATACCTCTTTCACATGCGGGTTGACGATTAAATCAACATATCGTTGCCGATACCGTAATTCTGGATCGGAAAACGCATCGAATACTTTTCCATCTTTTTCTTTTACGATAGGTAGCGGACGTAACGACTTACAAAGTAGGGTAAATTCCTTTACATGGATGGTTATTTCGCCCATTTGGGTTATAAACACAAACCCTTTTACCCCAATGATATCGCCAATATCGAGAAGTTTTTTAAATACAATATTGTACAAATCCTTGTTTTCACCCGGGCAGATATCGTCGCGTTTGACGTAAATCTGAATTCGTCCCCACTCGTCCTGTATTTCTGCAAAAGAAGCACTACCCATGATGCGGCGCGACATAATTCGTCCTGCTATACATACATCCTGGTAGTTGTTTTTTTCAGGACTATAGTGCGTGAGTATTTCCTGAGTACTGGTGTTCACCGGATACATTTCGGCAGGGTAGGGGTCGATCCCCATTTTTCTAAGTTCTTCCAATGCTTTTCGTCGTATGATTTCCTGTTCACTTAAACCAGAAGGATACATCATATATTCTGTATTTTATTAGTTAGAGACTTTATAATGCAAAAGCTGCTTTGTTTACCCAACAAAGCAGCTGCAAAGATGGATTAAATATTTGAATTAACTTTTCTTTTCTTTCTTTTTTGTACTCATTATCAGGTCGTATGCGATAGGTGTGGCCATGAATACCGACGAGTACGTACCAATGGTTACCCCAAGAAGCAGTGCGAAAATGAAACCTCTCAATACTTCTCCGCCAAAGATGAAGATAATGATAAGGGTTACCAATGTAGTACCAGAGGTATTGATGGTTCGACCAAGGGTAGAGTTAATCGCCCCATTAATATTTTCAGCCAGGTCTCGTTTGGGATAGAGAAAGCTATATTCACGGATACGGTCGAAGATGATCACCGTGTCCATAATTGAATATCCGATAATGGTCAGCAATGCGGCAATAAATTGCTGGTCGACTTCCATGCTGAAGGGTAAGAACTTATACAACAACGAGAAGCAACCAATCACAAACATGGTATCGTGGAAGAGAGAGATGACCCCTCCCAGCCCATATTTCCAGTTTTTAAATCGGATAGCAATATAGGTGAATATAATGATAAGTCCGAATAATACAGCGAGGAATGCCTGGTAAACCAAATCTTTTGACATTACTGGGTCGACTTTCTGGGTACTCATGATACCGTATTGTTTGCCTTGTTCCTGGGCAGTAAATTCTTCGAAAGTCATACCTTGTGGTAAAAATTTGGTAAGCCCTTTGTAGAGTGCTACTTCTACCGCCGAATCAGCTTCAGCTGTTTTATCGTCGATAAGGTATTTTGTCGTAATTTTTACCTGATTGTCTTCCCCAAAGGTCTTTACTTCAGGAGCGCCCTGCATTGGAGCGATAAGACTGTTACGAATATCGGCTGTTACAACAGGCTTTTCGAATCGTACAATGTAGGTTCTTCCTCCAGTGAATTCGACACTGGGATCTAACCCACGAATAAATAAAGATACAATGCCAATTCCAATTAAAATCAATGATAGCAGGTACATGGATTTGCGCAATCCAATGAAATCGATTTTAATGTTCTGGAACATGTTTAAGGTTAGCTTATTACCTAATGTAATAGGCATATCGCGGTCGAGCATCCATTCAAAGACCAGTCGTGCAATAAATATGGAGGTGAAAAGCGAAAGCAACAGACCAATGATAAGCGTAATAGCAAACCCTTGTACGGGACCCGAACCGAATAAGAATAGGATAATACCCGTTAGAATGGTTGTCACGTGCCCGTCGATAATAGCGGAGTAGGCGTGTTTAAAACCGTCTTTTACAACGAGGCGTACCCCTTTACCCGCACGAACCTCTTCACGCATACGTTCGTAAATGATAACGTTACCATCGACCGCCATAGCCAGTGTAAGTACCATACCGGCAATGCCCGGTAGTGTAAGTACGGCTCCCAACGACGTTATGGTTCCAAAAAGATAAAGAACGTTAGCAAATAGTGCGATATTGGCAACCATACCGGCACGTGCATAGTATAACCACATGTAAAGAATAACTCCGAGGAAACCCACAATAAAGGAAATCATACCAGCTTTAATCGACTCTTTACCCAGGGTGGGGCCTACCACTGTTTCCTGAATGATGTGCGCTGGTGCAGGCAGTTTCCCCGATTCAAGTACATTGGCTAAGTCGTCGGCTTCTTCCTTGGTAAAGTCACCGGTGATTTGTGAATTACCGCCTGTAATTTCCTGGTTGACTCGAGGTGCAGAATATACGGCGTTATCAAGCACAATAGCTATGCAACGTCCTACATTATCACGCGTCAGGCGTGCCCATATCTTGGTGCCTTCGGCGTTCATGCTCATCGATACCTCGGCAGCCGTTGCATTACGCTGATTAAAGTCGGCACGTGCGCTAACTACTACATCTCCAGTCAGCGGTGGGCGACCATCACGGCCAGTAACCTTAATGGCATGCAGCTCAAATGTGGTACCCGTTGGATCGTATTTGACAGGTTTAACCCCCCATAAAAACTTAACATCTCTAGGGAAAACCGAACGTACCTGCTTGAGATTAAGATAATAGTTTATTTTGGCGGTATCGCTGTAACGTGCATAACCTATTACCGATCCAGGCATTAGCTGATTGTCGCGTGTAACGGCAGGACGAAGTAAAGCAAACAGCGGATACTCCTGTTGGAATTGATCAGGCATGAGGGTAGAAGTGTCGGCTTTTGCCGAGTCGGCTTTCAACTTTTCAAGCAATGCTACGGCCGACTTAGCCGTGTCGGTCTTAGATACCTTTTTAGCCGTTACCTCTTTATCTGTTTTTGTTTTCTGAATAGAATCTTCTATGGAAGCTTGTATTTCCTTGATCTTCTTGTTTGCTTCAAGTAACGAGTTGTATAATTCACTATTTTCGTATGTTTCCCAAAATTCGAGGCTTGCTGTTCCCTGAAGCAGTTTACGAACACGTTTGGGATCTTTTACGCCAGGTAACTCCACCAGCAAACGACCCGGAGTGCTCATGCGCTGAATGTTGGGTGCTACAACACCAAATTTATCGATACGGGTGCGCAATACTTTGAAGGAGTTTTTGATGGCTGCATCGGCTTCCTGACGAAGTACTTTGAGAACTTCATCATTGGAAGAATTATAATTTATCTTATCTTTCAATTCCTTGGTTCCAAAAATGGCAGCCAGCCGAGCATTAGGATCAACTTTTGCAAATGCTTTTCCAAACAGGGTTATAAAATCGCTCTGACTGGTTTTGTACTCTTCACGGGCTATTTGCATGGCACGCAGGAAAGTGGTGTCTTGATTATAATTCGACAGTGCCATCACAATGTCGGGTATAGAAACCTCGAGGATTACGTTCATCCCTCCTTTTAGGTCAAGCCCCAGATTGATTTCCCGTTCTTTGCATTCTTTGAAGGTGAACTTCTTTAGGTATAGAAAATTATATACCTCTTTGCCTGCAATGGAATCAAGGTAGTTCATTTCCTTTACCAGATCCCCTTTGGCATAATCCTTCGCCTTATTTTCATAAATATATGTAACCAGCGTAAACGATAGCTGATACAAACAAACTAAGGCTAATAAAATAGCTAATAGTTTTACGGCTCCTTTATTCTGCATGGAATGTAAGTTTTATTTGTTTTATAATTATATTTTTTGCAACAGGAAGCGCAAATATATAAATTTTTAATTTGGATACTGAAAATTCTATATACAAGTTAATCGCTGAATTTTTGACAATGCTATAAACTGTGCCGTGATTCTCAGATAAAAAAATATCGATGTAGCGGGTGTACATCGATATTTTATTGTTGTCAATTTATTGATTTTTTTCAAAGATTAAGTTCTGCCTCACTGATTATACCATCTTTTACTACCGTTTCTCGAACATTATTTTTATCGACAGGAATGGGTTCAAATAGTAAAGCAGGTACCATTTTGCGATTGTTAAAAATGCTGGTGGTAGTATCGGGCTTTTCTCCTTTTGATAACTTTACAGCTGTAATTACCGCATTCTCAGCCAGGGGCTTAAGGGGCTTATATATGGTAAGCGTTTGTTTTCCCTGCAGGATGTATTTAATGGTCTGAGGTTCGGCATCCTGTCCCGTAATGATTACCTCTTGGGTAATACCGGCTTCGTCAAGCGCCTGGCGGGCAGCGCGACCCAGTCCGTCATACGAGGTAAGTATCACATCGGGGACATCGTTAGCTGAAAGACGTAGATATTCTTTCATAATATGGTATGCATTCATAGGCAACCATTCATCTACGTATACATCCAGAACGATTTTGACATTTCCAGCAGTAACTGCAGGTTTTAAGGCATCCAGCTGTCCTGTTTTTACAAAAATAGCGTTGCGGTCACCTTTATCGCCCCCTAAAAGTAGGTATTTTCCATTGGGTTTTAGTTTGAGGGCATATTCGGCCATGTATTTGCCTACGTTGTAATTGTTGTGCGAAATGTAAAAATCGAGGTCAGAATTAAAAATAAGCCGGTCGTAGCCTATTACGTATGCGCCCTTGTTGTGCGCCTCGCGGACAATCTCGGCTGCTGTATACGCATTCACAGCCATGATGACCAATACTTTTACCCCTTGATCAAGTAATTCGGTTGCCTGTTTTCGTTGAAGAACTTCATCGTTTTTGGCATCGGTGATAATAGCTTCGCAGTTCATTTCTGCTGCTTTTGCCTTAAAATACTTTTCCTCAAACTGCATTCGGGCCGAGGTGGTGTAAGGGAACATTAGCGCAATTTTCATCTCGGCCTTTTTTTCACATGCACCCAATAATAGGAGCATGACACCAAAAAGTAAAGCTATTTTTTTACTGCGTATCATTCGAAAAAATTTTAATGGTTTTTAAATAGCAAGATGTAACTCGCATGTAATGAACTGATTGCATAGACACGCACGAATCTATGCTTGTTTATGTATACCAGCTATCCATGTTCGTTTCATCTGTTACTGTTTACCTGGCAATTTGTACTGATTTTTTTATTAAAAGTTTCATTAGCAAAGCTATTTAATTCCTTTTCATTTATAGGGGAAAAATTGTGTAAAAATTGGGTATAGATAAGGATATTATGTCTTATAGATGAGGATATTTTGTCTGGCAAGGTTCAGCTAAGTAAGGCGGTATATTGGTTTTCATAAACATCGTCAGTTTCTCCTCAGAAAATAAATACCCAACGCCTGGTGTTTAGGGCGTTGGGTACTAAGGTAAATATTAGGTTTAATTAATTCACGATATCACGACAAATAAGATTATTCCTCGACATAATAATTATCGCCTGTGAGGGTAACGGTACCCGCCAGAATCTTATTATCCTTTAGCAGTTTAGCATCAGGTTGTTGCCCGCCAACATAAATATCGATATCTCCGGGTTTTACCAGCCAGCGATTTTTTTCATCCAGAATGGCAAGATCTTTTGAGTTAAGTTCAAAGGTGAGGGTAATCTTATCTCCTGCTTTTAGGAAAACTCTTTTAAATGCTTTGAGTGCATGTATGGGGACAGGTACGGTAGCGGTTGGATGTTTTATGTATAGTTGTACTACCTCATCGCCAGCTCGTCCTCCTGCATTTGTAACAGTAACTGATACTTTAATTTTTTCTCTGGTATCGGCTGTAGCGGGGAGTTTAAGATTGGAGTAGGTAAAGTTGGTATAGCTTAATCCATATCCAAACGGATATAAAGGCTTTTCTTTGAAATAACGATAGGTTCGATTTTTCATATCATAGTTTTCAAAGGGAGGGAGTTGGGTGGTAGCGCTATAGAAAGTCACAGGCAAACGACCTCCTGGATTGTAGTCTCCAAAAAGAACGCTGGCAATAGCGTTTCCTCCTTCCTGTCCGGGATACCAGGCCATAAGTATTGCATCAAGATTGCTATTTTCCCAATTTATAGCCAGCGCACTCCCTGCCATCAAGACCAGAATTACGGGTTTGCCAGTTTTTTTGAGGCGTTTCAACATTTGCGTCTGGATTTCGGGTAATTCAATCCGTGTCCGATCCCCACCATCGAATCCTGGGAGATTGACGGGCATCTCTTCCCCCTCGAGGTTGGGAGAAAGTCCCCCTACATATACAATAGCATCACATTCTGCAGCTTGTTGGATGGCTTCTTCAATATTTTTTTCTGAGTACTGATTCCACTTCAACTGGGCTACGGCACCATGCTGCGACTGATAATATTCAATGACAATATCATAGCTCTGACCTTTTTGCATGGTTAGCTGAAAGTTACTGGTGACGGGTGCCTGGTCCTTCCATTGATCGGCTACTACTTTATTATTTATGCGTATTCGGTAACCGTCGTCGCCAGTAAAGGCAAACGAATAGGTTCCATCGGCGGGGGCAATTATTTTGCCCGTCCATCGGATAGATATGTTGGTGGCAGGTACCTGTGGATAGGGGGATGTAGAATACCACGAAAACATAATAATAGAGTCGATTCCTGTATAAATAGGTTCTCCTTCCAGCTGGGTATTGTTGAATACTTCTACTTTTAAGCCTTTTTTACCGTTGTATTCAAGGATTGTGGAAGGTACATGCAGATATTCTGGTTCGGGCGTTACCCATCCGTTTAATGGATGATAGAATACCGTAGTTTTTTGCAGTACAGTTTTCGCTATACCCTGATAGGGTGTAACGCTGTACGAGGGAATACCATTGTAATTTCCAAACATGACCTGTGCGTTATGAGCATTGGGCCCCAGAACAGCAATTTTCTTAATAAGCTTGCGGTTTAAAGGCAAAGTTTTATTCTCGTTTTTGAGCAGTACAATTGATTTTTGTGCAGCTAAAAGTGCCATAGCTCTATGCTGGGCGTTATCTACGCTTGCCAGGGTCAGTGTGTCGTAAGGCGTACTGCCTTTAGGGTCGAACATCCCTAGCCGTAAACGAGCTAACATTAAGCGTTTAACTGCTCTGTCGATTTCTGCTTCGGTGATAAGATTTTTTTCAAGTGCCTGTTTGAGGTGTAAGTAAGTATTACCGCAGTTCAGGTCACAGCCATTGCGTATCCCAAGAGCTGCAGCTTCTTCGGCAGTGTTAACAATTTTATGGGTTTGATAAATGTCGCCGATTGCATCGCAGTCGGACACCACATATCCCTCAAACCCCCATTTTTCCCGTAGCAGGTAATTCAGTAAGGTGTCGCTAGCGCTACAGGATTTTCCCCGAAAACGATTGTAAGCTCCCATGACCGAATAGGCTTTTCCTTCTTTAACACAGGCTTCAAAGGCTGGTGTATATGTGTCGAGAAAGTCGTATTCGCTTACATCAACATCGAAAACATGTCGTAATTTTTCAGGACCACTATGTACAACAAAGTGTTTGGGCGTAGCAATAGTTTTTAAATATTTGGGATGATTGCCCTGAAGTCCTTTTACAAACATCACCCCCATGCGCGACGTAAGGTATGGGTCCTCTCCGTATGTTTCCTGTCCACGACCCCAGCGTGGATCACGAAAGATGTTAATATTGGGCGACCAAACTGTAAGTCCATAATACCGGCGTCTGTTATCTCGCGCAATAGCATCATTGTATTTTGCCCTGAATTCATCCGAAATTATCGTGGCAATTTTATACATCAACGAGTCGTCGAAGGTGGCCGCCAAACCAATAGCCTGTGGAAATACAGTTGCTATTCCCGCACGGGCTACTCCATGTAACCCTTCGTTCCACCAGTTGTAAGCAGGGATATCGAGACGTGGAATCGCAGCGGCAACATCAACCAGCTGCGATACTTTCTCTTCCAGCGTCATTTGATTGACCAGGATGTCGGCTCTTTCCTCAAACGATAAAGCAGGATTTTTATATTCCAGATTTTGCCCAGGTGCGGGTGCACATCCCAGCAAGATTAACAAATACAGGGTATTTTTTCTCATTGCCTAAAATTTTATAGTTTACTAAATCGTCGGAAGAAAATTTGAAAAATATGTTTTATGTTACAAAATCAAGCAGATGTATGATATTTTTTCGTACTTGTTTGTGAATCTGCTATACATGCTCGTTTCATGGGATCTGTAATTATCTTATACAACATTAAATTTCATAAGCAAACGCTTGAGTTTTTCTGCTTGCTCTTCAATTTCTTCCGAAAAGACGGCCATATTTTTAGCGCTATCGTTATTGGTTCGGGTAACCTCATTGAGTTTTTCCATAGAACGATTGATTTCGTTAAGCTGCTCATTCTGATTTCGATGTTGTTCGATAATTTTCTGGATGAGTAGGGTGTTTTTTTCGATTTGGGGAATGGTTTGGTCGAGCATATTGCCGGCTGCTTCAGTATCGTTTTGGCTTTGCAAGAGCAGTTCGGTAATCTCGGCCGAAACTTGAGCGCTACGTTCGGCAAGTCGGCGAACTTCGGCGGCCACTACAGCAAACCCTTTTCCGTATTCTCCAGCACGGGCAGCTTCCACCGCTGCGTTTAACGCTAATATATTGGTTTGCATCGAAATTTCATTGATGGCAGCAATTTTATCGGTAATAAAATGCATGCTGGCGCTGGCTTTTGACGACATGCGAACGCTCTGCCTTATTTTCATGGCTGCTTCTTTGGCAACTTTCTCCGCTTCGTTGGATGTAGCATTGTTTTGTTGAATAAATGAAATAATCTCTGACACGTTCTCATTCACTTTTTTTGTGGTATCGAATTGTTGATATGAGGCCGATAGCATGGCTTTTGAACTTCCCGATAACGATTTGGCCGTTTTACCTAGCAATTGCGCTCCTTCTTCTACTTCCTTGACCATCTCTTTGAGATTTTGTGCCATTTTTTTTAATGCTTCTGCTAGCTGGCCAAGCTCGTCATGCCTGTCGATTTCAAGCGTAGCATTTAGGTTACCAGCACTTAGCTGTTGCGCAAAGCGAATGCTGGCATTTAATGGTCGGGCTAAAAAATCGGTAAGCTGGTAGGCAAAATATACCAGTATTAACAGACCTATTAAAATAATAAGGATGGCGTATGTAGTAAATCGGTTGGCTTTTTTGGCCACAAATGCATGGGGTACCATCACAGCTAACGACCATACGTTGGTCTTCTCATGCAAGCGAATGGGATATAATATGCAAAACATTTTACGTTTTTCCAGCTTGCAGGTTAGCTCATGGGTGACACCGGCCGAAAGCAGACTGTCCCATGATGTTTTATTAGAAATGTTTTCGGGAAGAAAAGTCAAAAGATTTTTTCCGACCCAGGTTGAATCGGTGTGAACAGCAATGGATCCATCATCCACAACAATCATGGCCTGCCCATGGGGTATATCTTGCATGGATGGTATAAAGCGATGAAATTGTTGCATGTCGATATCTACTCCCACCATTCCCCAAAAGGTATTATGAGCATCATACATGGGGACGCATATGCTGGTCATTAAAATTTTATGGGTAGTGTCGTGACCGTAAGCATCGAGATAGGGTGGGGAAAATTCAATTTGTTTTTTTTGCCGAATTTTATAGTAATCACCAGAAAAATTATGCCCCAGGGTATCAAGGATGTCTTCCTGAAATACAATGTTTTGCCCCGAACGATAATAGGTGTAGCGTAGGCGGCCATATTCGGCCTTCCATTGGGGATCCAGCGCAAAAAGTTGAACGTTTAGCCATACTGCAAGTAACTGGGGAGAAGAGGATAACGTTTTTTGTAAGGTATTTTGATATATTTCTTTTCTCAAGTCAGCCGGTAACGATAAATTTGACTCGAAAACATTGGACATTCCAACTACCTGATTCAAGTATGAAGACATTTCATAGGTTAATTGCTGGGCATACTTTTCGCCACTCATAATTAGCTCGTGCTTGGCGCTTTCAAACATTTGCTGACGAACTTTCCGAATAATGAGTATGCCTATGGCAAGATACACTACTACAGTTAGTACGGTGAGGTAAAAAATAAATTTAAACCGTAAACTCTTTTCAGCCAGAAATTTATTACGCCATTCGAAGGCTAAAAGATACTGAATCAGTTTAATGCTTTTTAAAAAATATACTCGAAGAAATTTTTGAATATTCCGTAAATAAACATTCCACGTTATTTTCATTCGAAAATAATTTTTAAATGATTTTTAAAATGGACACATGAAATTCGCATGTAATATGTTTGGTACCCTGCCTTAAGCAGGTATGTGAAATTATTTTCATCCTGGTTTATAAGTGTATCAATACAGCCTCGTTTCATATGAAAAGGCATTTCAAAAAATTTTGACTAAAATTACACAAAAAATTTATGCAAGGTATAACAAAGAGTGTTTTTTGCCAATTACACAAGATTTATTTACTTTGCCATTCAAAGAGTAAATTACTGACCCACATGTAAGCTATGTCTAACCCAAAGGCCGATGATATTTTTCCCGAATAACGACGGGGATGTGGGTCCATCGGACCTTTTAAAAATTGATGACGAATGAAATTACTGGAAGGAAAAGTTGCCATTATTACCGGTGGTGCCAGGGGAATAGGCAAGGCTATTGCTCTGCGTTTTGCTTCGGAAGGGGCTAATGTTGCCATTACCGACTTAATTTATGATGACAATGTGAAGGCGTTCGAGGCCGAACTCAATGCCATGGGAATAAAAGCCAAGGCCTATGCTTCGAATGCTGCTTTGTTTGACGAAACACAGCGTACGGTCGAACAGATTGTTGCTGACTTTGGCGGGGTCGATATATTGGTCAACAATGCCGGAATTACGCGCGATACCCTTTTGCTTAGGATGACAGAAGAGCAATGGGATACCGTTATATCGGTAAATTTGAAATCGGCTTTTAACTTTACCAAGGCCGTACTTAACCCCATGCTGCGTCGCAAGGGTGGGAGCATTATCAATATGAGTTCGGTGGTCGGAGTGTCGGGAAATGCCGGCCAGGCCAACTATTCTGCTTCAAAGGCTGGGCTTATTGGATTGACCAAGTCGGTTGCCAAGGAATTGGGTTCACGTAACATTCGCTGTAATGCCATTGCCCCCGGATTCATCATTACCGACATGACTGCAAAACTTCCGGAAGAACAGCGTAATGCCTGGTTACAAAACATACCCCTGCGTCGTGGGGGGACCCCTGAGGATGTTGCTAATGTTGCATTGTTCCTTGCCTCTGACCTTGCTTCCTACGTGAGTGGGCAGGTCATTAATGTGTGCGGAGGCATGAATACATAATATCGCGATCAATAAGCTGTTGCCTCTTCCATAGGAGGAGGTAACAGTTGATTCTGTGTGAAACGAGCATGTAT
>ERZ795060.2315-NODE-2315-length-19618-cov-15.804376_pt1 | contig 19618 bp, 18 predicted proteins | sample MGYA00375144_ERZ795060 | MGnify/ENA primary metagenome ERZ795060 (study PRJEB30189, sample SAMN05720157) | activated sludge metagenome | isolation source: anaerobic digester from wastewater treatment plant | place: Japan | collected 2015-05-15 ...
TATAAGGTGACATTTCTATTTTTTCAAGAGGTGACATTTTAAAATAAATTCAACAAAAAAATGATAAGTTTATTTAAGTAATATCTTTCCACCTCAATATGTCTCTTATAATATTATAATAAAATAAATACATTGTATTATATTTAACGCCAGGTCCACCATAAAAAGTGAAATAATAGTCATTTATTTTGTTTTTCTACTTATCTGGTTTGAATGAACAATGTACATGTATTATTTTCCATTCATTGTCTATACATTCTAAATATAAAGTACATCTTACCGCAGGATCAGGGAAACTTTTATACTTTGCTATATAGAATAGCCAAGCAGCTTTTTCTTTATAGAAAATTTTTAGATTCTCTATTATTAAAGGCTCAACATCTCCCGATTCCGTTTTTTCCCATTTTTAAAGAAATCTGAAAGTAAATTTAGATGTTGCTCTAAATTGTAAGTATCATTATTCTTATGATTATCAATATAAATTAATCTGTTATTTTTCAAATCATAAAACCTTTTTAGTTTTTCAATATCTTTTTAATAAAAGCACTCATTGTAGAAATTAAGAAAATCAATCAATACTTTATATTCATCATTTTTTGTTTTCATAGGCTTTCCCCTTTTTTATTTAGATTTATTCTATTCCCTTTATTTATCTATAAAAGTTCGTTTTTATTAACAAATATGCATTAACCAAAGATTCAAAGCCCTTCTTTAAGAATCGACGCAAGGATATGCTGATCTTGTATGGTCTGTAGCCTTAAAGTGTTGCAGACATATACCACGTTTTAAATTGCGTATATAAGATATTGTGTGCTGGTGCCTATCTTCTGCTAAGAATTCATAAGTCAATCCAATAAATATTTACAATTTTATCTTTCGCATCAGGAATTATTAAAAGTTGATTGTCTGAAAATTTTTTTGTTTCTGTCAATTTACCTCCACATTTTTCTATTGTTTTAATAGACGGCAAATTGTCCGAAAAACAACCTAACATCAACTTTCTAATACCTAAGGATTTAGCATATTCAATTCCCATTTTCAATATTTCTGTTCCATAGCCCTTTTTTCTTTCACTGGGTCAGACAGAGAAGCCTATATGACCTCCGTATTGTGCTAAAAAATCATTTTTTAAGTTGTGCCGAATATCAATCATCCCCACAATTTTTAGGTCATTTTTTCTGACAGCAAAAAATGTAGTTGCTGGCACCCAATTATTATTAACAATATTTCCTTCTTGATTATTTGTATTATGTATCAACCATTGCTCATATTCCATCTGGTCAAACAATGCACTTCCATTGATAACAGTCTCCTGATTTTCAAAAAATTCACCTTTGAAATCTTCTGCTGACTTTTTGTACTCAAGGGTTGGTAGTTGTAATTCTAATTCATTCATAATATTCCCAATGTTTTTATTATCTACTTAGTTTTCATTATTAAACATAATATTCGCAGTTTACAGAAGTTGCCTGGGCTTAAACCCTGCTTTTCGAGTGCCATACATTTCACATTGGCAAGGAGGATGGGACTACACTTTTTAGATTACTTTTTCCAGAATATCAACTGCATCGCTTACACATTGCTTGCATACTTTATTATATAAATCCTTTTCCTTAAACTCTGCCTGCCCTTCGGGTGTTGTTAATTCACATCCTCCAAGTAACTTTCTACAAATAAACGTTCCATGTTTTTCTTTAAATTTGTCCATGAATTCACGTGTTTTTTTATATGTTTCTTCAGTAAATGAGCTATCTCCTTTTTCTCCTCTTCCATATCGCAATCCAATTACCATTATTCCACCAGTAACAGCCCCACAGACTTCCTCCTTACGACCCCTTCCAGCACCAAAGCCACATGATATTTTCAATGCGACATCTTTGTCACAATTTAAATGATCACAAAAAGAAAACAAAACAGACTGAGCACAATTGTAACCTTCTGTAAACTTTGCTATGGCAATTTGAGATCTTTTCATTTTAGTTTTCCTCCTTCTTTTCCCTATGCGAAATTACACTCATCAGCCCCTGTCTAAAATGGGCTGTCTGACCTGACATTTTACCTCATGGGCAGCTGGTTTGTGAAGCACCGATTCAATCACGAAGTGCATATTTTATAACCTCATAAGGCGTCATAAAATTAAGACACTTTAATGGTCTATGGTTTAAAATATTTTGAATTCTTAATAATTCTTCTTCTGATATTTTAGCAAAATCTGTTTTCTTCGGCAAGAAAAATCTAATTTTGCCAATTCTATTTTCAACTGATCCTTTCTCCCAACTATGATATGGATTACAAAAATATGTACTTACATTTAATTCCTTATCGATTCTTTCATTTTATCTTTAAATTTTTAATCTCCCTGCTATTACTTCTGGCGAATAATACTCTTTGAGTTTGTTTTCCACATATTCTTGTATCTTTTCATTTTTTAATCGCATTTTTTTATGTGCTCTTCTTTTTCTTTCCTCTGTTCTTTTCTGTGACTGAAGAGCGTAATATTTACAACTATTTTTAGCGGGTTTGTTTCTACTTATTTCTCTTGAAATTGAAGATTGGGATTTCCCAATTTCATCTGCTATTTCTTTTTGAGTTTTTTTTATTAGCTAAAAGTATAGATATTTTTTCTCTTTCCTCAAATTTTATCTGTGAATATTTTTTGTTTTTGTTATTATCCATTTTAGAGCACTCCTTCTGATATTTTTTTATTTGTTTAAACCATTATACCATAAAAGATCTCTATTTTATAGTATTAAATTATGTGCATATTTTCAGCGATTGTGAATTTTTGTCAAAATATTTATATAAGGATTTCTTCTGATTAAATTAAAACACTAAATTTTGATAATGAAACTTAGAACAACTATTTTTAATTTAATAATAAGATATCTTTTAAGATGCCGAAATTATTAGTTGTGCTATATTCTAAAAATTTTAATTAAAATTTTTATAAAAATATATTTTTAGAATTAGAATTAATAAATTTTGACAAATAGAAATTTTTAAACTATAATTAAAAAAGTGTTAAATTTTTGTTAATTTTAAATTTCTAAAAATCTTTTTTAAAATTTATAACAAATAATAAAAGAGGTCATTATATAGGTATATCCAACTATCTAATGCTACTGGGAGGACTTGGCATTTTTATATATGGCATGAAATTAATGAGTGAATCACTCGAAAAAGCCTCTGGTGATAACCTGAAAATTTTACTATCAAAAATGACCTCAAATAGATTTTTAGGTGTATTAACCGGTTTTCTTATTACTGCAATTATCCAATCTTCTTCTGCAACTACTGTAATGGTTGTAAGTTTTGTAAATGCTGGGCTTATAAATTTAATTCAGGCAATCAGTATTATAATGGGAGCAAATATCGGAACTACTGTAACAGCATGGATAGTAAATATAACAAATTTTAAGATTGACATCGTTCAACTCTCTTTTATCGCAGCTTTTTTAGGTGTTGGGTTTATGTTTTTACCCAATAATAATATTAAAACATGGGGTGGCTTTCTTGTTGGATTTGCTATTCTTTTTATTGGTTTAAATTTTTTAAAAGAGGCTATTCCAAGAAAAGAACTAACATCGAGTAATACTGTCTATCATTTTTTTCAGATGTTTGAAGGTAAAGGATATATCTCTATTATTATCTATGTTTTAATTGGTACTGTTTTTACTATGATTCTTCAATCATCTTCAGCAACAATGGCATTTACTATCACCTTAATTAATGCTGGGTATCTCTCATTAGAGAGTGGGGTAGCCATGGTTTTAGGAGAGAATATAGGCACAACAATTACCGCGTTTCTTGCAAGTATTCCAGCAAATCATACCGCAAAAAAGGCTGCTTTATCTCATACATTGTTTAATGTAATAGGGGTTTGCTGGGTATTATTGCCATTTGTATTTCCAAATATGCTTAAATTAATAAATCTTTTAACCGGGAATTTACCTTTTATCTTTAAAGGATCTGAATGCGGTGTAAAACTTGCATTTTTTCATTCTCTTTTTAATATTAGTAATACAACTTTATTTATTGGTTTTGTTCCATTTTATGCGAAATTTATTGATCTTATAATGGGTAAAGCCAGAAAAGAGGAAAAATTTAAGCTAAGGCTATTCTCAATGAGTTTAATTCAAACGCCGGATCTGGCTTTATTAGAGGCACAAAATAAGATAAAAAATATGTCATTGATAGTCAAAGATATGTTTAATAAAACCTGTGATTTTTTTGAAGAGGAAAAAGAAAAGAAAAATAAAGATATATCTATAACGTCCAAGTCTGTAAAAGAGATGGAAAAAGAGATCGATCAGTATAGAACCGAAATTTCTCAATTTCTTTTTACTCTTCTTAAACAAAATGCATCAGAAAAGACAGCAGAAAATATTAATTATTTACTCGAAGAGACAAGAAACTGGGAATGGATTAGTGATTGTTGTAAAAATATTGCTAAGTTAGTAAAAAAATCAACTGAAGATGATTTAGGAATATTTTATACCAAAAAAGAGGAGAATTTTAGAGATATTATTGATACTCTTTCTAATTTTTTTGATCTTATTATAAAAGAATATAACCCGACAACTGATTTAAAAAAGTTAAAGGAAAAGGGAGAAGAATTAGAAGAGAGGATAAATGTTTTATATAAAAAGATGCGAAAAAAGACTATTTCTGATATGAGTAAGAAAAAAATAAAAAATATAACATCTGCTTTACTATTTATGGAAGTTATACAAGAATTTGAACATATAGGAGATGCATTAAAATATATCCTTAGAGGTCATAGATACTTTTTTTAGGTTGATTTCTTTTATTTCTATTTTACAATTTTTATTGATAAGATCCAGAAAATTTTTATTTTCTTTTGTTAAATCATTTAAAATTTTAACAGCATAATAAAAACATACGGGGCATAAATCTTTTTCTATATCTCTCATAAGACAGTCTTTATATGGTCTATAAATTCCTTTTTTCCTAGAAAGCCCTCCTTCATAATTTGAAAAGTCATTTTCATTTAAAAGTTTTTTTATATAATCCCATTCAGAATTATCTTTATTATTAAGGCTCAGATTTTTAAATTTTATTTCAAGGGGTAACTTCTTTATATCCCCCTCATATTCATCCCCTAAGTTAAATAAAGAATGCGACAATTCATGTAAAATAATTCTTTTTTTTGCATTGTTTGTTATAACTATTACTGGAAAATTATTTTCTCCTATTGTCCCACCTTTAGAATCTGTTTTTTTACTATTTATTATAAGTATAGCAAGATCTATCTTTATCTCTATTCTATTTATAAGACCAAAAAATTTCTCATTTGATATTTCAAAGTTATCAAAATCTTTATCTTTAGATAGTATTTTACTCTCAAAAATATAATAGAAATTTATATGTTCTAAATATTGACATACTGGATTAAAATTAATTATCTCTTCAATAAATCTTTTACTATCGTCAATAAAATCACTTTCATTTTTATAATTTTGAGAAATAAATAGTATGTTAAGAGAATTAAGATTAATAAAATTTAAAAAAAAGAGAAAAAATATTAAAAATAGCCGTAATTTTAACATAAATAAAATTTACATTTCATATTTAAAAAGTTCAAATGCTTTTTGCCTAAAATCTTCTGGAAATTTTGCATTCCATTCGCCATATCCCTTTAATATTAATTTATAAGCATGAAGAAAATAATTCTTTAGGCCTAATAATTGAGATACAGAAAGCCCAGCTTTAGTAAAATATTTATTATCTCCTAAAATAGGATGATTAGCAGCAGCAAGATGTGCTCTTATCTGATGCTTTTTACCGGTCCACAACTCCACATCAACAAGAGAATATTGAGACTCATATTTAATTGGAATCATCTTTGTTGCTGATATAAATTTATTCTCACTTAAAAATTTTTCTTTATCTGGTATTATGTTATATACTTTCAAATCTAAAACTTTTACCATATTTTCTTCGTTTTCAGTTGTATCTATCATTGAGGTAATTAAAATAGGAGTTGTAATTTTACCATAGACAATTGTCCTATATAATTTTATAGTCTCTCTTTCTTTAAATAAAAGATTCACTTTTTTTAATGCATTATGATTCTTTGCAAAGACTATTATACCAGAGGTATTTGTGTCCAACCTATGGCATGGAGCTGGATTAAAAAAATTATTTGGTTTATATTCTCCTTTTTTATACAAATAAGCCTTTACCATTTCGCTTAATGTATTTTTAAATTCTTTTTTATCCGGATGAACTAATATTCCCATCTCTTTATTAATCACAATTATATCTTTATCTTCAAATATAATTTCAAAATTTGTCTTAATAGAAGAAAATTTATTATCTTTTTGTTTTTTAAAATTCTTTTCATTCATAAAAATTTTTACTTTGTCATTTCTGTTTAACTTTTGATTAAAATCTGTTTTTTTGTCATTCACCTTAATTACCTCTTTTCTTATTAGTTTAAAAATTTCTCTATTTTTTAAATGTGGTAAAACAGATTTAACAAATCTGAATAAATTTTTACCCTCATTATATTGATCAATAATAAACTCTTTCATAAATTAGACTATACCTCTAACTCTTCTAAATAGTTACTGAGTTTATGATGAATCTTCTCAATCTGTTTTTTCTCTTCCTCATTCCAAACTTTTATCTCTGATGCAAAAAGTTTTTCTAATGAATTAAAAGAATTTTCTATTGCTGTGAAAAAATCATCTTCTAAATAAAATTGATAAATGTTTTCTTCTGAACAATTAAGAGCAAGAAAGCCACTCTTGTGGGATTTAGGATTTTCTAAAGAGGGACGTAACAAGATTTTAATATATTTAAAAATTTGACTCCAATCATCTGGATATACTAAAAATTTATTCTTTGGATATTTTGTATTTATCCCATTATTAAGATCTATCTTATCAAAATATTCTAATAGGGAATTTAGCCTATCTTTTAGGATAAGAATATCTTTAAAATATAAATGCGCTTTTAGATCACCAAAGTCATAATGCAGCAATCTCTCCTTTCTACTCTTCAATTGAATGATTATATGGTATGGTATAAAGGCATATACCTGCTTATTACTCTTTTTAATTTCAAAATATTTATCAAGAATCTGAACTCTTTTTTCTCCTTCTATTTTAGTTTTAATCTTAGTAGTTTCTTCTTTTAGATAAGTTTTAACATTGGCTTTATGTCTTATAATATTATAAATATCAATAAATTTATTTTTAATGAGTTTTTCTGATATCATTGCTCCTGTTCTTATATATGTTCTACCAGTATTTACTATCTCTCCGCCAACAAGCCAATCTGGGTTTTCACCAAAAAGAAATGACCCAGGATGAATTCTAATACTCTTTTCTGTTGCAGAATGATATGCATTTGATCCTTTTTTCTTATCACGGAGACATAAATATTGTTTTAGCCCAGAGCATAAACATACTAAAATATCATCATAGTCAATCTTTTTACCTATGTTATAACCTTTTTCAAGTACCATATTTGAAAGTTGAGAATGGATATTAACAATTTCATTCATTGTTCTTGTATCAAGATAGTATTCCTTACAAAATTCCTCTTTATTTTTTGACTTTGTATATTTAAAAAATATATTTATCCAGGAAAAAAAGTCTCCCCCCTTAACCATCAATCTTCTTTGAGCATTTCTACTTTCAATCTCTTCTCCTGCTGGATATAAAAATGGAGTTCTTGCTGATAAAAAAGAGATTATTATTAAAATACAATTCATTACATCTGGATAGTTATCAATGGATTCTATTAAAATTCTTGATAATCTTGGGACAATAGGGAAATCCACTATTCTCTTCCCAAGAGGTGTAAGCCTTGCGTCATTATCGAGTGCATTAATTGAAATAAGAGTCTCTATTGCTGATTTTATTGCTCCTTTGTTTGGCGGCGATATAAAGTCAAAATCAAAATAGTTATATAATCCGAGATCAGCCATTCTTAAAACTACTTCTGAAAGATCTGTTCTATAAATCTCTTCTCTTGTATATTCATCTCGATTTAAATAATCTTCTTCGCTATAAAGTCTATAGACAACGCCAGGTGCTGTTCTACCAGCCCTACCTTTTCTTTGATCACAAGATGCTTTTGATATTGGTTTTAATTCTAAGAAAGAAGTGAATGTCCTTGGATTATAATAATTTATCTTTGAATAACCAGGATCAATTACAAATACAATGCCATCGATAGTAATGGATGTTTCAGCAATATTAGTGGCGATAATTACCTTTCTCTTATTCCCAAAATTTTTAAAAACACTATTCTGCTCTTCAATACTCAATCTTGCATACAAAGGTAGTATAACCATACTATCAGTAGTATTTATCATTTCTAATCTTCTACAACAATCTTTAATAGAATCTTCGCCCGGTAAAAAAATAAGTATGTCCCCTTTTAAATTTCTATTTTCTATTGAACTTACTATTTCTATTATTTTTGTCTGCATCTCTTCATAATCATCTTTTTTGGATAAAGGAGAATATATTACTTCAATAGGATATGGCTTTGTCTCAACAGAAATAATAGGAGCATTATTAAAATATTTACTGAATAAACTGGCATTAATCGTAGCCGAGGAGACCACAACTTTAAAGTCTTTTCTTTTTTTAAGAATCTCTTTTAATAAGCCGAGTATAAAATCTATATTAAGGCTTCTTTCATGAGCCTCATCTACAATTATTATTGAGTATTTTAACAGATCCGGATCAGATCTTAATTCTTCTAATAAAATACCATCTGTCATTATTTTTATTTTTGTATGGGCACTGGTATGATCTTCAAATCTTATTTTATAACCAACAAGTCTACCCAATTCCACTTCCATTTCTTCAGCAATTCTTGCTGATACACTCACTGCTGCTATTCTTCTTGGCTGTGTCACCCCAATAATGCCCCAGCCATTTAACCCTGCATTAAAGAGTATCTGTGGAATCTGAGTCGTTTTCCCAGAGCCAGTTGGTGCTTCTATAACAACAACCTGATTTTCTCTGACAGCCTCAATTATTTTGTCTTTAAATCTTAATACTGCTAATAATTCTTTATTCATAATCTTTTTCTTAAGCCTATACTATATCAAAATATTTATTAATGGTAAATATTATTATAATAAAAATTTTTGAGATAAAAATATTCTACTCAAATTAAATTAAAAATTAAATATCTGGATGTGGGTATGTTTTATGATAAAACTTTGTATTCTCTTCAACAATCTTTACTCTATCAAGATTAGAAGGGCATTCTAAACCATTAGTATCAATAAAAGCATCTTTATATTGTTCCCTCAATTTAAAAAATATGTTTAACATATCTTCTAAGACATATATCTCTATATATTTTATATAAATTTTTTCTGTTTCCACTTTTGAATAGATATAAGCTGGTATATTATCAGTAGAGACCTTTGTATAAATTTTAAGAGCCATTGGTCTTAAACCAGAATACCATGCTGCTCCAAGCATAAGTGGTGTTAGTCTTTTATATTTATTAAGATAAAAAACAACATATATCCCGGTCATCTCAGTAAGTTTCTTTAATACATCAAATTTTGTAGCAAGAAAATAATTTGACCATGTTAAATGATATTCTATTCTATCTGGTCTATTTTTTCTTGTATATCCTATAACTCTTTCTTTAATCTCTTTCATAATTTATCCTTAGAATTAGTATTATAGCAAACCATATTAACTTTGTCAAAATGATTATTTGTTTTTTTAATATGGAGTGCGAATTTATTTTTATACAGATAAAAAGATATAATTATCATATGGTTAATTTTGTTTGAGAAAAGATTTTATTAGTTTCATTTATTTTTCGAGTAGAATTTTAAACAAATTCAGTCAATAATAGGTTTCAAAGCCTATTACCTGGTAGCAATTGTTGTATATAGCCTTGTAGAAAGGCGTTGTATTGCCGTGGAAGTGGGACAATTCTCTATCCTTCCACCACTTTTTTATTTTAGTTATTTTAGAAAATAACTTTAATGTTATTATACCACACTTTTTCTCAAACCCAAGCATCCCCATTCTCTCATATTCCTCAATAAATATCTCAAGAATTGTCCTAATCAATTTTGCCATGCTGAAAAAGTTTAGATCAGCATGGATTTTTTTCAAAAATCTATATTCCTCTTTAGGAATATAAAAATGAATGGATGCATCTGCCTCTATTCTTTCATAACTGTTATCATCCTCGACACCAAAACAGTATCTTTTCTTCACTCTATCAGCAAACTTTTGTAATACATAACAAATAAGTTTAGAAAGAGAAATATTCTCTTTTTTGGCTATCTTTGCAAGTTTTTCCTTCATAGTAGAAGTAACTACAAAATGTAGTTCGTGATTATTGTTGCGATTTAAATTTTTTTTATTCATAACAAATCCTCCTAATTTTATAAAAATTATTTTCTATATATTAATCACAAAATTTTTAAGAAAATCCTTTACAAGTTTTTTAAAAAATTTAAAGAAAATTTGCCTAAAAATAAAAGTGTCCCTCGGGACTAAATTTGATTTTTAACTAAATTAACTCACTAATATATTTAAAAATTATGATAAGAAATTATAATAATCTATTTATGAATAAAATTATTATCTTATTTTATTTTTTTTAATTTTTACATAATAATACACTTTTTTTAAAATTTAATTTTCCATAAAACTCTTAAAATTTCAAATTCTGTAAGAAACGTAGCGATAAAAGATACTGGAATTTAAAATTTCAAAATATAATATAACAATAAATTTTTAATAAAAGATTAACTCTTTAAGACATTCCAATGGCAAAATGATAATTCTTTTGTTTTTTCATCTCTTAAATGGAGCCCATTACCTTCGCAATACTTAAAATCAGAGCAATCTTTACAGATACTGCATTTTGCCCATCTTCGATCTCTCATTATTTGATATTTATTATTCCACACATCAAGAAAATCGTCATTATATATGTTACCCTGAATATAGTCTCCTCGCAAAGAAGGGCATGCTGAAATATCCCCATTTGCTAATACTGATCCAATATTTATACCTGCTCTACAAAAAAAATAATAATCTCTTGCTTTTCCCTCATAGTTTCCTAAAAATGCTTCACAACTATAATTTGTTTTAATGCTTTTTTCTTTTCTTGTTTTAATTATAAAGTCTATAAAGTACTTAAATTCTTCATTAGAAAGAAATAATTCTTGATTGTTTTTTGCTCTACCTTTCGGAAAAATTGTAAATAAACGCCAGGCTTTAACATTCATTCGTATTAATAATTTTTTTATATTTTCCAATTCATTAATATTTCTCTTATTAACACATGTGACAACATCATAATTTATATTCTTTGTATTAACAATATACTCTATAGTTTCGATTGCCTTTTTATAAGAATTACTGTTATTCCTAAGCCAATTATGATTCTTCTCTAAACCATCAAGACTAACAGTAATAGTTCTTAATCCATTTTCGATTAATTTTATATATTTTTTTTCTGTCATTGCTAGGCCATTTGTTACCATCCCTATTGGGAATCCTTTTTTATCTATTTCATAGATACATTCCTCTATATCTTTTCTAACCAAAGGTTCCCCACCGCTAAATATAACTACTATATTATTAGAATTATACTCTTTTTTTATTATATCCAGAACATTTAAAAAATCCTTTAAGGCCATATCTTTTATATTACTATCGGCAAGACAATCACTTCCACAGTGAAGACAGGAAAGGTTACATCTTAAAGTGGTCTCCCAGAAAAGGTATTGTAATTCATGCAACTCTCTTTGAATCTTTTTATATAAATTAAGAATACTTAATTTAATTTTTTTTGTCGTGTTTAATTTCATTTTATAGTGATCTTGTATACCTTTGCTTAAAAAATTTTATTTTTTCTCCAATTCTACATTAACAAAAGCCTCTTTTATCCCATCTTCTCTTGTATTAAAATCAGATATCTTAATTTCCTTAGATAAGAATTCCCCACCATTCTCCACTCCATCTATATCTTCATACCGGAAAATTACATAATCAGAATACTCTTTAATATAAATTTCATAATATCCATTTTTATCAGTAAGAATGTTATTTACTGAAATACCTTTTATAAAATTATCTGCTCCTTTTTCTTTTACATAGCCGGAGATTTTATAATTAGAACTATCAATTTTTGGCGGATAATTTCTCAAATCCATTGGCGCAGGACCATAACATGCTGCAAAAAATGATGCCCCACATATAATGCCAAGAACATAAGAAACAAATTTAATAATTTTGTTTTTTAAGATTTTAATTTTATACCTCCATAAGTATCACATCTATTAAATTTACTCTTTTAAATATCCATATCCCTATTTATTTTAAAAGTCTTAGTTTTCAGGCGTTAACTCTATATCTACTTCTTTCTCTTTTGTTCCTAAAAACCATCGGTTCCCATCTTTATAACTCACATCACTAAAATCAACGGTTAAATCCATAGATACAAATTTACCATTCTCCTCACCATCCATATCCTGAATTTTAAGAATTATTTTTTCAAGAACAATACCTTTATATTCAATTAAATAATGCCCATTTTCATCACTTTTCACTGTTTTATCAAAATATAAATAGTAGTCAGTTTTACTCTGAATTTGTATTAGTTTTATAGGTGATGCATTTTCTTTGTTTCTTACAACTCCTTTTAGTTTATAATTAGCATAGGGAGCTCCATATTCAGCCACAATGCCGGGGCATCCCATTCCAAACAAAGAAATTATTAATCCACTAATTGAAGCCAAAAAAGTTAAAATTTTTCTTATTATAACATTCATAATATTCCTTAATATATTTAATTATAGCACTTTTATTTTAAAAAACAATATTTTTGTTAAAATTAGAAAAATAAATATAATCTGATTATGGCTATTTTATATAGATATCCTCTTATAGGCAAATATCATAAAATGATGGTTATTTTATATAAAAGTGTCTTTTTAATCTACTATATTAAATATTGGATGATTAACATATTCTAAAAAAACAAATCAAGAATTTTCTGATTGCATATTATATCTATATATCTTCTTATGCTCAAATTCTCCCACATAAGTAAATAAAGAAAAGATTCGTGTTGATAATGAGTTATAAATAGCATCTGTAATATATAAAGAATTAATTTCTGCATATTGATTTTGAATATGAACTATTGAATTTAACATATCACTGGTTATGTTTTCAGTATCTTTTTTATGATAAAATGCTCTTCCATAATGCAATGAAATCTTAAAATCAATAAGTTTATTCAATTTTAAATTCTCTATGTATATTAAAAATAACTGATTAAAAATATAAATACTGGCAAGAGTTGCACAATTTATGCAATCTCCAAAATAAAATGTAAACATTCCAGAATTATTATGCCAGAACCACAACTGACCAGAAAATCTTTTTACTATTGAATTTATCTCTTCCTTAATTTTATCAAAAATCTTTTCTATATTTATTTCTGAATATCTTCCTATTGCATCTTTATCAAGGTAAAAACTTATCATCATAAGAACCATATCATAATATTTGTTGTCTTCTAAAGAATTCCAGTCATAATTTGTTGGTATAATTATTTTTTGATGGGAGTAGTTAAAATCCTCATCTTCTACTCTAAAATCTTTATTAACCCCTATCTTCTTTGCCGATACATATTGTAAAGAGCCTCTTATAGAATTTTTTAAAATCTCATGTGTAAAGTCCCCAATCCAGACACAATCACTCGCTCCTTTTCTCATCCATCTAACGACATTAAACATGTCCCTTCCAGCCGTAATTATGATTACTGCTGGGAAAACTTCATATAATTTAATTATATTATCAAAAGTATCCACAGATGATATGTAAGAATATTCTTCTTCAAATATAATAATCTCACAATTTTTAGTAATATTATAAGGTTCTTTTGAAATATCTATAAAATTAAATTTAAAATTTTCTACTTTTTCTATTAATTTAAGTTTTAGTTCTATTTGTGATTCTGGTAAATGAAAAACATCTATAATCATATTTTACTTGCCCTCGCAATTATTTATTTTGTTCCATATTGGTAGTTTTAACTGATAAACAGAAAGACCATTAATCTCTTTTTCTACCATAAATTCTCTTATTAAGGCATTTACATATTGATAGGTATGCCTTGATATAGAGATTGTGGATTTTTCAGTATGTTTTTTTTCAATCTCTTTTGTTAATTCTATAGAATCAGAATTAATAAGATTTGTACTTTTCTTGTATTCTGCTTGGCCTGCATTTATTCCTATTCTTATATTTATATCCTCATTTAAGAAATTTTCTGTTGCATTAAATATTATTAAAGAATTTAATATATCTATTGAGGTAAATACAGCATTATTCACAAAATCATCAAGCAAAAAGGCAACAAGTCCCCCATCCCCTTCCCAGCTCCATATTCTGCCATTTCTCGATAATATACATTTCGTAATTAGATTTTTGAAATTTTTATATGTCTCCTTTATATGATAACTATCATATTTCCTAACAAGTTTTGAATTGCCACAAATGTCTATTGAAATAAAACAAAAATTGTAACTTTTACCCTCTTCTAAAAAACCCCAATCTGTTCTTTTACCACTGCTTTCAGAAAAAACCACCTTCTCTAAATCACTCTTATACTGATAGCCACACTCATTCATCTCTTTTATTATATGATTTATATTGTGAATAATTACTTTTTCACCTTTAAATCCAAACTTATGAACTTTAATTATTAATTCTAAAAGATGGCTAATTCTTTTAGTGTTAAAAAAATAATCCACAATCTGATCTGCTGCATCTTTTCTTGGAATAGAGCATCCTCTTGGGAAACCGGTTAACTCATAAAGATCTAAATTTTTGTCAATCTCTCTACCAAATAGCTGAATATCTTGCGTCATAAATGCTCTTGAGATAGCATCAGAGAGTAGCCTTTTTAATTTTGAGATCCCCAATTCTGGTTATCCCCCTTTTATTTATATAAATCTCTTAATAATTTCTTTCAAATTCTCTTTTGTCTTTTCTGGCCATAAATCTTTTGATGTCATTATTGCATTATTCAATGATTTTCGACATTCACAATCATTATAATTAATCGCTGGTATTATAAGAGAAAGAAGTTTTTTTGAATTTTCAATATTTTTATTTAAATTTGCTACTACCATCTCAACTGTTACGGCCTCTTCTCCTTCTCTCCAGCAATCATAATCTGTGGACATTGCGATCATTGAATAACAGATCTCTGCCTCTCTTGCAAGTTTTGCCTCTGGTATTGCAGTCATTCCTATGATATCCCCCCCTATGAGCCTATGAAAATTACTCTCAGCCTTTGTAGAAAAAGCAGGACCTTCCATACAGACATATGTCTTATCAGTATGATATCTTATATTTAATTTTTTTGCAGCCTCTATAAAAATTTTATTAAGATTATTACAAAATGGATGAGCAAAACTAATATGTGCGACAATTCCATTACCAAAAAATGTATTTACTCTTCCCTTTGTTCTGTCAATTATCTGTGTTGGAAAAACAATATCAGTTGGCTTTATCTCCTCTCTTAAAGAGCCAACAGCACTTATTCCTATAAGAGATTTAACACCCAATTTTTTAAAGCCATAAATGTTCGCCCTATTATTTAACTCTGATGGCAAGATTTTATGGCCTTTTGAATGCCTTGAAAGAAATGCTATTTTTATACCATTCAGTTCTCCTATTATATATTTATCAGAAGGCTTCCCAAATGGAGTATCTACTTCTATTTCTTCTAAAAGTTTAATGTTATCAAGGTTGTATAAGCCACTACCGCCTATTATTCCAATAGAAATTTCTTTACTCATAAAAATTCTCCTGATTAGATTAAATAATTACTTTTTATTATATAACAAAAAATTTTATAATTACAAAATAAAATTTTACATTTTTTATTTTATTATATCAAAAACTCTAAATTCTTTTCCAGCATATTGTATCATATATCCATAAAAGTTAAAATAAAATAAAAGCATAACAAAAATATTTAAAAATCCGTATATAAAAAATATTAAAAGTGGTTTAAAGTTATTACCATGATCAATAATAAAATTAAATATAAAAAATGTTAATAGCCAGAATGGAAACATTGTAGCAACCCAGAATTCTCTATAATCTGGCTCCCACCAGCAGGAGAATATTGTATATATAACAAGAAAGATAATATTTGCTATAAATACAAAATTATATTTATCAAAAAGTTTTTTAAAAAATAAAAAAGTTATAGAAAAGACAATCATAAATAGTAAACCAATAAAATTCGGTAATATTGAAGAAGGATGAAAAAAATTATTCCAGTTGAATTGCAATTTATCTCCATTAAAGGATTGTGGTTGATAAAAATAGGTGGATATCCCTGTTAATACCTTTTCCAAAAGATTTGTATCTGAAAAACCTTTTCCCCAGTAGTCTATTTTTGAATATAGAACAAGCCAGTTAAAAAAATAACTTGCCCCTTTTATCTTATTAAAATCTGTTGCCTTTGTTATGTCAAGAGTAAGTCCTATTAACACAATTCCGACAAAATAGTATGCACTGGCAACTATAATAGAAAAAGTTATAAAATATACTATAAAAAATTTAAGATTAGAAAAAGAAAAATAATTTTGAAAAGGATTATTTTTTAGAAAGGGGATATCTCTTTGATAAAATGTTTTAAATTTATTCAATAAATAATCAGAAAAAATATATACAAAAAATATCACAACCATAAATATTAAATCTGATTGATGAAAAAAGACAACAATAGAATGAAATATTCCAAGAAGTATGGAAAATAGATACTTTCTCTTTGCATCTGGATAATAGATCGTCATCATAAATAAAAGAACAAGCAAAACCGAATGAATTATGGGTGTATCATTTATCTGTGAATATAGCCAGAAGGCACACGAAAAAGCAATCATTGCGATTATTAGTAAAGATAGATAAATTTTTTTTGAAATCTTATACAAAAGAAAAAATAAAATCCCAAGACCAATTGAACTTACAATCAAATTTCTTAATTGCAATACAATCATCGAACTACCAGTATAGCCATTTTTTTTAAGAAAATCAAACATTCTTTCCCCAAGCCAGTCAAAACCAATATGATGTGGATTAAAAAGATATTGAGGTAGCCCCAATCTTACATAATAATCATAAGTAGTGCAGTCATATTTTTCATCAATCCATTTAGTAAGATAATTAAGATTAAAAAAGAAATAGAAGAGTATTATACTTACTGATAAAATTATAGCCAAAGTTAATTCAAACTTGTTAAATTTTTTGTAAACCACTCTTTATCTTTTCCATTATTAAAATATTTTTCTCTTTTATAGAAGATATGCCAGAAATTTTTATTATTCCATTTTTGTCCATTGTTTCAATATAGATAGAACCAATATCAAGAAATCTCTCTATTATATTTTGCTTTATTATAAAATAGTTTATCTTTGATAAAGGAATTCTTAATACTGTTTTTGAGATTATTTTATTTTGAAGATAGACAATCTCATCATTAAATAGCATAAAATGGCTTAATATTGTTGAGAAAAAATTTAGGATAACTTTTAAACATATTATTACTACAAAAAGTATAAAAAGAAAATTAAAAAAGTTATAAATATTTTCCTGTGTGAGAAATGTAAATTTAAAAACAGAATCAATCTGAAAGGTTTTTACAAGATTATAAAAGAAATTAGAAAAAGGTTTTATTTCTATATATAAAATTGTGATAACAAGATAGTTAATTATTAAAAAAAATATAAAGGGATAAAAAGACATTGAGTCACCAAATAAAAGATTGGCATTTGGTCCAGTTAGCTCTAACTTTAATCTTTCATCAATTAATTTTGTAATTTTTAAAAATAGAGTGTTTATATACTCTGACAATTTTAATATAATGAAGAATAAGAATGGTGTAAACAAAAATACTACAAAAGGGATAGCATTGAAAAATCTGTTTATGTTAATAAGAAAATCTTTAAAATAGATAAATACTGGCTCAATAAATTCTCTGAATGGATAGTTACTTTCTATTTTAATAAGAGAGTCAAAAAAGTTTAAATAAGAAATTGTTAAAATAATCAATAAATTCAAGAATAAAAAAGAGGTGAAATAGTAGGATTTGTTAAAAATATTAATATTTAATTTATTTTTCAAGAATAAAGAATATGAAAAAAATAAAGATATACATATAGAATAAAAAAATACTATTTTAACTTCTATTTTTAAATAGTTATTCATAATTAATAATATTATAAAAGTAAAAATAAAGACTAAAATACTTGTAAATATCTTTGAAAATGATTTAACTATTGTAATAATATTTGTTGTATCTATTGATTTTTCTAAAAAATTGAAGTAGATTCTAGTATTCTTTTCAAGAGAGTAAAGATTTACTATTTTATTTAATCCAAGTCCTCTGGCTATTGCAAAGAATGGAAGAGAAATAACCAGTGCAAATGGTATTGAGTATAAAAAGGAAAAAGGAGTCTTTATAAAGATATTTATAATAAAACAACTTATAAAATATATAAAACAAAAAATAATAAGATTGAGAAGAAAACCAGAAGATTTAAAATCAGTATAATCTTTCAAATTAAGAAAGAGTTTTGTTTTTGATCTATTTATCCTATAATATATTAAATTAAAAATAAATATAAATAAAAATGAGATTGAAAAATATATAAAAATTAAAAAAAGATAGAGTTTAATATCAAGTGGAAGATAAAATTTAAAAAAAGAAAATATAAAAATATAATATATTAAAGAGAAAATTGATAAGAGAAAACTAAAAGATAAATTAAAAAATATATCATTCTTTAAAAAATTTAGAAAATCAGCTTTGTATATTGAGAGTTTTATACTTATATTGTTTAAATATTCTACCTTATCTCTAAATATTAATAAAATTATAAAAAAAGAGAGTAATAATAAAGCAATAAAAGTAATAAAAAATAAAAAAGTCTTTAAAAGATTTAAAAATAACAAAGGAAGAAATATTAATAAATTAGCCAGACTAAAAATAATGAATAAATTTATAAAAAAATTACTCTTTTTATTTTTTATTAGTTGAAATAAATTTTTTGAGAAAATATACAGGAGTAAGTTGTAAATAACAACAAATACCTCTTTCACTTTGCTTCCTTTTTGGAATAAATTTTATACAATAAATATATCTTAATTTTTAGATTTTGTCAAAAAAATTATGAAATTTATTACTTAACGGGTGCGATTTTATTTTTAGGCAAATAATAAAGATAGATTTATCCCATGCTTAATTTTTTTTGAGAAAAAATTTTAATAGTCTCATTTATTCTTTGATAGAATTTAAAATAAATTTTTTCAATAATATGTCTCAAAGCCTATTACTTGGCAGCAATCGTTGTAGATCGCCTTATAGAATGGGGTGGTATTACCGGAAAAGTGGGATAATTCTCTGCTCTTATTCCACTTTTTCATATTTGTTAGTCTCAAAAATAACCTTAATGTTATTATACTACACTTCATCTCAACCCCGGTAATCCCAAGTTTTTCATACTCTTCTAAAAAGAGTAGGATAATTCTCCTCAATAAACAACCCATGCTGA
>ERZ795060.2319-NODE-2319-length-19607-cov-4.994118_pt1 | contig 19607 bp, 15 predicted proteins | sample MGYA00375144_ERZ795060 | MGnify/ENA primary metagenome ERZ795060 (study PRJEB30189, sample SAMN05720157) | activated sludge metagenome | isolation source: anaerobic digester from wastewater treatment plant | place: Japan | collected 2015-05-15 ...
GTTTATATTTTCCCAAATATTTAAAAAGTTTTTTTAATGTTTTTATCGTTTCTTTTGGTTTTTCCGATAATAAATTCATATGTCTTCCAGGACCCGGTGGTCCAAAAAAATGTCCTCTTACATACTTAATTTTTTGCTGTTCGTAAAATTTATCTTTTTCAACCATTTATTTTTTCCCCTATTTGCGTTTCATAAATTTCTCTATAAAATTCACATTTTTCAAGTAATTCTGTATGTCTTCCTTCTCCTACTATTTCACCTTTATCAATTACAAGTATTCTATCTGCTTCTGCAATTGTAAAAATTCTTGGAGTTACTATAATTTTAGTAGAATTATTCAATTTTTCTTTCAGATTTTTAAGTATTTTTTTCTCTGTAATGTAATCAACTGAACTTGTACAATCATCAAGAATAAGAATTTTTGGTTTTTTTATTATCGCTCTTGCTATTGTCAATCTCTGTTTTTGTCCTCCTGAAAGATTAACTCCTTTCTGTCCTATAAAAGTATCAAGACCTTCCGGAAGGTTGCTCACAAAATCATATATTTGAGCAATTTTAAGTGCTTCTATTATTTCTTCATCAGAAGTTTCCTCACTTGCCCATTTCATAATTTCTCTTATTGTACCTGAAAATATTACAATTTCCTGAGTTACAAAACCTATATTTTTTTTCAAATTATCAGGATTTATATTTTTTATATTCACATCATCAATCAAAATTTCACCTGAAATAGGTTCATATAAACCTGCAATAAGATTTAAAATAGTTGTTTTCCCCGAACCTGTAGTACCAATAATTCCAACTGTTTCGCCTTCTTCAATTTTAAAAGAAATATCTTTTAAAAAATAATAATCAGAATTATCATCATAACTAAAAAAAACATTTTTAAATTCTATTTTTCCTTTTATCATATCTAATGGAGAATATTTCTCATAAACCTTTACTCCTTCAATTTTCAGTACTTCATTAATTCTTTCTATTGAAGCACCTGCTCTTGAAATAAAAATAAATAAATTACTTACCATCATCAAAGACATAAGTATTATCATCAGATAGTTAATAAAAGCCATTATTTCTCCAACTTTAATTTCATTGGTTAGAACCATTTTTCCACCAAACCATAATACTGTTATTACACTTAAATTTACTATAATCATTACAAGTGGTCCCATTTTTATTATCAGATTTATTGCTTTAAGAGATGCTTCCATTAAATCTTCATTTGACTTTTCAAACCGCTTTTTCTCATATGCAAATCTATTAAAAATTTTTATTACTCTAATTCCTGCAAGATTTTCCCTTATAACAAGATTCAATCTATCAATTTTTTTCTGCATATCTGTAAATAAAATAAAACTTTTTTTAGAGATAAAATAAAAAATAGAGAGAAGCAAAGGCATAACAATAAAAATTATCAGTGAAAGTTTAAAATTTATTGAAAAAGCCATAATAATACCACCAATACATAATAAAGGAGCTCTCACAAGCATTCTTAAAGAAATTAAAACAAGTTGTTGTGATTGAGCAATGTCATTTGTTAATCTTGTTATAAGGGAGGATGGAGAAAATTTGGTTATTTCCTTAAATTTTGCATTCTGGATTTTTTTAAAAATATCCTTTCTTAAATCATGTCCAAAATTTTGACTTGCTATACTAGAAAATATTGTACATCCAATCCCACCAATCAATCCAATAATTGCAATAAAAAACATAAAAAAACCAGTATTTATTATCAACTTTAAATTATTTTTAACAATTCCATCATCAATAATAGTAGATAGAAGTTTTGGCTGTAAAAGGTCCATTATTACTTCAAGAATCATAAACAATGGTGCAAGAATAGCAACCTTTTTGTAATCACTCAGATACTTAAAATATATATCAAATTTTCCATTTTTGAAATTATTGTTCTGCAACATTTTTACACCTTTTTAAAGAAACATTATAAATCCAAAAGTAAAAATTTCAAATTCTTTAATTTGACTAATTCCATTTTTATAATATACAATTTACAAAAAGGAGGAAGTTATGGGATGGATAATTTTAGCAGTTTTCATTTTTATGATTTTAGCAAATGCTATAAAAATAGTGAATGAATATGAAAGGGGAGTTGTTTTTCGTCTTGGGAGATTGGTTGGAGCAAGAGGTCCTGGTTTAATTTTTCTTATACCAATTATAGAAAAAATGGTAAAAGTAAGTTTGAGAACTGTAACATTTGATGTTACCCCTCAGGAAGTTATGACAAAAGATAATGTTCCTATAAAAATTAATGCTGTTGTCTGGTTTAGAGTTATGGATCCTGTAAGATCAGTTGTTGAAGTTGAAAATTATCAATTATCAACTATGCAGATTGCTCAAACAACATTAAGAGGAGTGGCAGGACAACTTGAACTTGATGAAATACTTGCAGAAAGAGAAAAAATAAATCACAGATTACAGCAGATAATAGATGAACAGACAGACCCATGGGGAATAAAAGTAAGTATTGTTGAAATAAAAGAAGTTGAATTACCAGATACTATGAAAAGAGCAATGGCAAGACAGGCAGAAGTTGAAAGAGAAAGAAGAGCAAAAATTATAAATGCAGAAGGAGAGTTTCAGGCAGCACAAAAACTTAAAGAAGCAGCAGAAATTTTATCAGAAGTTCCAATGGCTATTCAATTAAGATATTTACAAACAGCCACAGAAATTGCAGCAGAAAAAAATTCAACTCTCGTTTTCCCTTTACCTCTTGAAATATTTAAGCATTTTATAAAAAAAGAAGAAGAGAAATAATTAAAAATGTCTGAATTTAAAAATATTGGAATTATTGGACTTGGCTTGATAGGTGGTTCCCTGGGACTTGACTTAAAAAAGAAAAAAATAGCAGAAAAAATTATTGGATATAGCAGAAAAAAGGAAACAATGGAAAAAGCAGTACAAATTAGAGCAATTGATATGTACTGTAAAAATCCCGAAGAATTAATTGAAAAAGTTGATTTTCTTATTCTTGCAACTCCAATAAGAACTATAGAAGAATATATTAAACTGATAAAAAAAGTTAAACCTGAAATTTTTTTTACTGATGTGGCAAGTGTAAAAAAAATTATTTGTGAAAAAGTTAAAAAAATTATTGGAGAAAAGACAAATTTTGTTGGTTCCCATCCAATATCTGGTTCTGAAAAAAGCGGTATAGATTTCATAAAAGAAGGTCTATTTGAAAATAAAACAGCCGTGATTACAATTACTGAAGAAACCAATAAAATTGCAAAAGAAAAAACAAAAAAAATATGGAAAAGTTTAGGAAGTAAAGTTTTTGAGATGAGTCCAGAAGAACATGATAGAATTCTTGGTTTTACCAGTCATTTACCTCATTTTTTAGTTTATTCCCTTCTTGCAACTGCTCAAAAAAATAAAAATATTTTAAAGGATTTTTTTGGTTCAGGTTTTCTTGATACAACAAGAATAGGAAAAAGTAATCCTCAAATGTGGTCGGAAATCTTTTTGTATAATAAAAAAAATATTTTACTCTGGATAAAAAAATTTGAAAAAGAAATGAAAAAATTAAAAAAACTAATAGAAAATAACAACATAGAGGATATAAAAAAATATTTAACCAAAAGTAAAAATTTCAGGGAAGATTTAGAATGAAAAAAAATAAGGTTTTTTCAAATTTAAAAAGAATTGTAATAAAAATTGGAACAAATGTTTTAACAACTGAAAGTAATCGTCTTGATACTTCTATAATTGAGCATATTGTTGAACAGATAAGTTATTTAGTAAAAAAAGAAAATAAAGAAATTATCATAGTCACTTCAGGAGCAATAGCTGCTGGAATGCAAATCCTTGGTTGGGAGAAAAGACCAAAAAAAATCAGTATGTTACAGGCTGCAGCAAGTGTTGGTCAGAGTCGTCTTATGAGAACTTATGAAAGATTATTCAGGGAAGAAGGTTTAAATGTAGGACAGATACTTCTAACAAGGGATGTGCTTACAATTCCAGAAAGAAGAGTTTATGCCAGAAATACACTTTTAACTTTACTCAAATATAAAGTTATACCTATTATAAACGAAAATGATAGTGTTGCAGTTGAAGAAATAAAATTCGGTGATAATGATATTCTGTCAAGTTATGTTGTAGATTTGATTGATGCTGATATATTGATAATACTTTCAGATGTGGATGGTGTTTTTACTAATGACCCAAAGAGAAATAAAGGGAAAATTATAAGAGAAATTATAGAAATAAATGAAATAGAAAACAAAATAAAAATTGGTTTACCATCAAAAAAGGGTACAGGAGGAATTAAAAGTAAGATAGAGGCGGCTAAATTTGTTACAGCAAATAATAAATACTGTGTCATTTTGAATGGAAAGAAAATAAATTGCATAAAGAAACTTTTTAGTGGAGAAAAAATAGGTACAATTTTTTATCCTTTAAAACGGAGTAAAAAATGGAGTGGAAAGACAGATTAATTGAAACAGTAAAATCAACAAAAGAAGCATCTTTTGAAATCGCAAAAATTACTGAAAAAGAAAAAAATATTTTTCTGGAAATATTATCTGAAAAAATTCTACAAAAAAAAGATGAAATAATAAAAGAAAATGAAAAGGATGTTAGAAATTGTATAAGGAGAAATTATTCAAATGCTTTTATTGATAGATTAAAAATTGATGAAAAAAGAATAAATAAAATGGTTAAATCAGTAAAGGATGTAATTTCTCTTCCCGACCCTGTTGGTCAAAAAATATGGGAAACAATAAGACCGAATGGATTAAAAATAGAAAAAATTAGAGTACCGATTGGAGTTATAGGAATTATTTATGAATCAAGACCTGATGTCACTGTTGAAGCAAGTATTTTATGTATTAAATCAGGTAATTCTGTAATTTTAAGAGGTGGTAAAGAGGCAAAAAATACAAATTTAAAACTTGTGGAGATAATCAAAGAATCATTAAGAGAATCTGAGATGTCTGAAAATATCGTAAACTTAATAACAACCGGCGGAAGAAAATCTGTAAAATATTTACTTAAACTCTATCAATATATTGACCTTATAATTCCAAGGGGAGGAGAATCATTAATAAAGACGGTCGTAGAAAATAGTTATATCCCTGTAATAAAACACTATGCGGGTGTCTGTCATACTTATGTTGATAAAGATGCAGATTTAGAAATGGCATGGAAAGTTGTCTTAAATGCAAAAGTACAAAGACCCGCAACATGTAATGCAACAGAAACACTTCTTGTTCATAAAGATATAGCAAAAAAATTTCTACCAAAGATGGCAGAAATTTTTAAAGAATATAAAGTTGAAATGAGGGGATGTGAAAAAACATTAGAGATTTTACCTGATATTAAAAGAGCAACAGAAATTGACTGGTATACAGAATATCTTGACCTTATAATCTCAATAAAAATTGTGAAAAATCTGGAAGAAGCGATTGAACATATAAACAAATATGGAACACATCATTCTGATTCAATAATTACCGAAAATGAAAAAGCAGCAGAGAAATTTTTAAAAGAAGTTGATTCAGCAGCAGTATATCACAATGCCTCAACAAGATTTACAGATGGAGGGGAATTCGGTCTTGGAGCAGAAATTGGAATAAGTACAGATAAAATACATGCAAGAGGTCCAATGGGATTAGAAGAGTTAACAACTTACAAATATATAATATATGGAAATGGACAGATCAGAGAATAAAAAAATAGGAATTTTTGGTGGAACTTTTGACCCAATTCATTATGGACATTTAATTATAGCAGAAAAGGCAAGAGAAGAATTTGAACTTGACTTTATTATTTTTATCCCTGCCGGAATTCCACCTCATAAAAAAAAAGTTTATGCTTCTCCCATAGATAGAAAAAACATGATAGAAATAGCGATAAAGGATAATAAATATTTCAAAGTTTCTGATATTGAAATATTAAAAAAAGAGAAAAGTTATACTTATGAAACAGTTATTTGGTTGAAAAAAGAATATCCAAATTCTGATTTTTTTTTGATTGTTGGAGAGGACTCTTTTTACGATATTCCAAACTGGTATAAAGCAAATGAACTTGTTAAAGAAGTTATATTCCTTGTAGCAAGAAGAAGTAACAAAATAGATATTTCAACAAATTTTCAAATAAATTATAGAATTATCAATTCTCCTTTTATTGATATTTCCTCTACTTACATAAGGAGTTGCATTTTTGAAAATAAATCAGTAAAATATTTAATTCCTGATGAAGTTATAGATTATATAAAAAAGAAAGGTTTATATCATGGTAGAGAAAATTATTGAAAATGCGGAAAAGTTTTTTGAAGAAGGAAAAAGAGAAATAGAGGGAATAAATGAAAGTGACTTACTGGAAAAGTGGAAGATAAAATTTCTCGGGAGAAAGTCATATTTGAATCAACTTTTTTCACAAATCCCAAAACTATCAGAAGAAGAAAAGGTAATATGTGGGCAAAAACTAAATGAAATAAAAAAGAAATTGGTGGAACTATATGAAACAGGCAAGTTAAAGGTAAAAAAGAGAGAAATAAAATATAATCTTACTTTCCCAGGAAAAAAAATAACAACAGGAAATTTACATCCAATAACAAAGGTTATAGACGAAATAGTTCAAATTTTTTATAAAATAGGTTTTGGTGTTGCGGAAGGACCAGAAATTGAAACTGATTATTATAATTTTACTGCCTTAAATACTCCGAAAGAACATCCAGCAAGGGATATCTGGGATACATTCTATATAGAAAAAGAAAATAATATACTTTTAAGAACCCACACAAGTCCTGTTCAGGTAAGGATTATGGAAAAATACTCTCCACCTTTAAGAATAATTGCTCCCGGTAAATGTTTTAGAAGAGATGCTTTTGATTCTTCTCATAGTCCTATGTTTCATCAAATTGAAGGACTTATGGTTGATAAAAATATTAAATTTACACATTTAAAAGGAGTCCTGTCTTATTTTATTCATGAATTTTTCAAAAAAGAAGTAAAAGTAGTTTTTTCTCCTTCATATTTTCCCTTTACAGAACCAAGTGCAGAAGTTAGTATTTCATGTGTGATATGTGGTGGGGAAGGATGTTCCACTTGTGGAAATACCGGTTTTCTTGAAATCCTTGGATGTGGAATGGTACATCCTAATGTTTTCAAAAATGTTGGATATGACCCTGAAACTTTTACAGGTTTTGCTTTCGGAATGGGAGTTGAACGGCTTGCCATGTTAAAATATGGAATAGATGATATAAGATACTTTTTTTTCAATGATTTAAGATTTTTAGACCAATTTTAAAAATGAAATATACATATAAAACTTTAATGAATTATATTGATGGGGAAATAAAGAAAGATGACTTTATAAATTATTTAACTATACTTGGTTTGAATCCTAAAATAATAAGAGAATATAAAGATGACTTTATATTTGAACTTGAAACACCTGCAAATAGACCGGACCTTTTAAGTTTTATTGGTATTATAAAAGAAATCATTCCTTTTGGAAATATTTTTTTAAAAAATTTAAGGGAAGAGATAACCGAAGAAATTACGGACTTTATCCCAATTGAAATTGAAAATGAAAATGATTGTCCTTATTATTCCTGTAGAATAGTAAAAAACATTGATAACAAACTTTCTTCAGGAGATTTCAGAAAAATAATAGAAAATATTGGTTTCAGACCTTCTCTTCAAGTTGTTGATATTTCCAATTTAGTAATGTGTGAGACAGGACAACCATTACATATTTTTGATTTTGATAAGATAAAAGGAAAAATAATTGTTAGAAAAGGTAAAAAAGGAGAAAAAATAATAACCATAGATGGTAAAGAAAGAGATGTAGAAGACATTTTAGTTATTGCAGATGAAGAAAAACCAATTGCTATTGCAGGAATTATGGGAGGGATGAACACAGAAGTAACATATAATACAAGAAACATTCTTATAGAAAGTGCATATTTTAATCCTGTTTTAATAAGAAAAGGTAGTAAAAAATTAGGACTTGTTACTGAAGCATCTTTGAGATTTGAAAAGGGATTAAGCGTTTCTATGGCTAAAAATGGAATGGAAAGAGTAACCATAATGATAAAAAAACACTGTGGAGGGAAAATAGGAAAACATAATTTTGCCGGAAATCAGATTATTTCTGAAAATAAAATATATGTTGATAAGGAAAAAGTAGAAAAAATCCTTGGAATACAGATAGAAAAAGAATTTTTAAAAAATTTATTTAGTAAAATGGATTTTTCAATAGAAGAAAAAAATAACATTTTACTTTTAAAAATACCGGAAACCAGGAAAGATTTAAAAGAAGAAATTGATATTATAGAAGAGATTGCAAAATATAGAAAATATTCAGATATTCCTTCAGAAATGCCTGTGGTTAATATTAATCCTTTTTCATTAAATTCAAGTTATGAATTAGTAAAAAACATGAAAAATATTCTTGTTAATCTTGGATTCATGGAAACAATAACTTTGAGTTTTATTTCTGATGAAGTTGTTAAAAAATTCAATCTTAACGCAATAAAAATAGAAAATCCATTATCACAAATGTTTTCTTTTTTGAGAAATTCTTTAATTTTTAATCTTTTTGAAGTACTAAAATATAATATTTCACATCAAAACAAAAAAATTGAGATTTTTGAATTCGGGAAAATTTTTAAAAGGGAAGAAAATAGATACTTAGAATTACAATCTATTACACTCATTTCATTAAACAGTGGAACTTTTTTTGATTTTAAAGGAAAAATTGAACATTTTCTTGAAAAATGTGGCTTGAAAGAAGTGAGTTTTATAAAAAATAACTTTTTTTTAGCACAGGAGGAAGCAAACTGTGATATTTACTTTTTTGATGATAAAATAGGAAATTTATTTATACCCATTGATGAATTGAAAAACTTTTATGGAATAGAAACTGAAGTTTATGTCTGTGAAATTTTACTGGATAAACTTTTACAATATTCAAACTTTGAAAAAAAATTTAAACAATTACCTAAATTCCCTTTTTCTCAGAGAGATTTCTCATTTATTATTTCTGAAAATGTTAACTGGAAGGAAATCGAAAGTGAAATAAAAAAATTAAATCTACCTATAGAAAAAATTGAACTCTTTGATGTTTATAGTGGTAAAAACATTCCTGAAGGTAAAATAAGTATAAGTTTCTCAATAATATTTCGTTTACATGAAAAAACACTTGAAAATTACGAAGTCGATAATTTTGAAAAAAGCATAATTGATAAAATTGAAAAAAAATTTAATGCACAATTGAGAGGTAAAAATGCATAAAATAAACATTCTTGGTAAAAATTATACAATTCACTCTTCTTTTTCTTCAAATGAGATTAACAAAATTGCTAAAGAAATAGATGAAAAATATAAAACATTTGAAAAAGAATATAAAACATTTGATAAAATTGACATACTTATTTTTTATCTTATAGAACTTTACGAGGTTATTCATAAATTAGAAAAAAGATTGTCAAAAGAAGAAGAAATTAAGAACAAAATAAAAAATAAGATAATAGAGATAGAAAAAGATATTATTACAACATTGAAAAACTTGACAATCATTGAATAAGTTGGTAATATAAATTTCATTGCGGGGTGGAGCAGTGGTAGCTCGCCAGGCCCATAACCTGGAGGTCGGCCGTTCAAATCGGCCCCCCGCAACTATAAAAAAATATAGATTAGGGAGCAAAAGGTGAAATTGGGTGGGAGAAAAAACTTAATTTTGGATATAGGTTCAACGAAATTAAGAGCAATTGATTTGGAATATTCAGGAGGGAAAATAACTTTAAGTTACTATAATGAATGTGATATATCAAATATTCCACCCGAAGAAATTGATAACTATTTAAAAACAGAGGGTAAAAATTTTATAAATTCTCTACATTCAAAAAATTTTTATGTTTCTATATCAGGGAGAGGAGTTCTTGTTAGAAGTTTAAATGTACCAAAAGTTCCTTTAAAAAAACTTAAAGATATACTTAAATATGAAGTACAGCAACAAATTCCCTTTCCTCTTGAAGTTGTAAACTGGAAATACCAGATTTTTGAAGAAACAGAACAAAATTATAATGTTTTACTTGGAGCAATAAAAAGGGAGATTCTAAGTGAACACCTTGGGAAAATTTTTTCTCTTGGAATAGAACCTATTTTCATTGATACAGACCTTTTTGCACTTATAAATATTTTTCTATTTTTAAAAAATATTGGAAGAGAAAAATGTCTTGGCTTACTTGAAATAGGAGCAAATTCGTCAAATTTGATAATAAATTACAGAGAAAAATTTCTTGTAAGGTCTTTAACTGTATCAGGAAATACCATTACAACAAATGTTGCTGAGGTTGAAGGAAAGTCATTTTCTGAAGCAGAAAACATAAAAAAAGAAATGGGAATGGGAAATAAAGCCGTATCAAGTATACTTGATAGTTTAAACACAGAATTACAAAATTCAATAGATTACTGGAGATTTACCTTAAAAGGACCGGAAGTTGAAGGTCTATATATATGTGGTGGTTCTTCTCAATTAAAAGGATTGAAAGAATATTTAGAAGAAAAAGGAAGAATGCCTGTTTTTTATTTTAAACCTCTGGAAAATATAGAAGTTCTTCCAGAGTACGATTATTTAAAGGAAAAAGATTTTGAACTTGTTACTGCGATAGGAATTGGATTGAGAAAAGTTATGCCTGTATTTATAAACATTAATTTTTTACCCGAAGAAATAGAAAGATTAAAAGAATTTAGAGCCAACAGACCTTATATTTATCTTTCAGTTATAATGGCTGGTATAATATCAATTACACCAATTCTTTTTTTTAATCAGGATAAAATAATGCTTGAAGGAATATTAAAGGAAATAGAAGTTTCTTTAAATCAGTATGAAAAGTATAAACCAGAGGTAGAAAAACTTGAAAAAGAGATAAACGAAATTAATGGAAAAGTTGGGATTGTCCAAAATTTACTTGATAAGAAAAATATATGGTTGAAAAGAATTCTTTCAATTGGAGAAACATTACCAAGTAGTAAAATTTATATTACTTCTATAACACCGGGAAGTACAACTACAACTCCTTCAGGAACAGGTATAACTTCCCAAGGATTTCCACAAGCACCAGAGATGCCACCTGTTCCACAGGGAGGACCTGAAGCACCTCCACCTCCAGAAGCTCCACAGGGTCCGTCACAACCACCCGGTCCTGAATCTCAACAGCAACCTTCGCAACCACAAGGAGTTACAGTTGAAAGTGGAAATGTATTTACTATATTCGGAGAAGTAATTATTGGTGATATTAAAACTGCTTTTAATGATTTTAAAGATTTTGTTGATAGATTGAGTAAACTTGATTTCATACAAAAAGTTGATATCTCTTTATGTGAAGTAAACAAAGAAAAAAATAAGATAGAATTTTCTTTACTTTTAACTCTAAAATGAAGAAAATTTTAAATTTAATTAAAAGACATTCGTTGATATTATCACTAATAGTAGTTGCAGGAATAATAGGTGGTGGTCAATTTTTAAACCGCAAAATAAACCAGGAAGTAAAAAAAATTGAAAATGAAATTAAAACAAAATATGAGGAAGTTAAAAAATATGAAACAGAAAAAGAAAAAGCACCTTCTCCTGAACTTATTGGAAAATTGAGTAAGAAAAAAGCATTTTTAGAAAAACAATTTGATATTATGTTAAACAGTTTTTCAACTATATATCCCACACCTCCTCAATTTACAAGATATCCTTCAATAGAGTTTAAAGAATATATTTATTATTCAGAAGACAAATTACAAAAAATGGCGAAAATAAGAAATGTTAATATTCCAACTTCTTTTGGTTTTCAGAAAACAGGACTTGTTGATGTCAATCAGATTCCTATTTATACATTACAATTTGAAGTAATTAAAGACCTTATAAAATTAGTTATTGATTCAGGGGTAACAAATATTTCTCCACCTGATTATGGAGTACCACAAAAAGAAGCATTTTATGAAAAAATTCCGATTAAATTAAGTATAACAGGAACAAGTAATGAAATTATAAGATGTATTAAATACTTTGATAATCCATCATCTTATTTTACAGTTGAAAATGTCTCAATTAAAACGATTGGAGAAAATTTCTATCAGGCAGTTATTGACTTATATGCTGTGATACTAAAAACAGAAAAGCATCAGGGATAATAAAAAATGAGTAGAGAAGATAAGAAAAGAAAATTAATTGATTTTGTGCGAAAGAAAAAAGAAGAAAGAATAAAACAAAAAGAAAAAATTTTAAAAAATTTTAAAATAAAGGATAATCGGAATAATAACGATATAAAAAAGGAAAAAAAACCTGAAGAAGCAGATAAAGCGTTTATATTAAATAGTAAAAAAAAAGAAAGAAGGGAAAAGTATTTAGAATTAAAAGCGAGAAAGAAAGAAGAGAAAGAAAAAGAGAAGCAGGAACAACTAAAGAAGAGACAGGAAGAGAGAGAGAGGAAAGAAAAGGAAAGGGAAGAGTTAAAAAAGCAGTTAGAGGAAAGAAAAAGGCAGGAATTAGAGAAGAAGTTAGAGGAAGCAAAGAGGATAAAAGAGGAGAGGGAAAAGAAGAAGCAGGAAGAATTAAAGAAGAGGCAGGAAGAGAGAGAAAAGAAGTTAGAGGAATTAAGGAAACAGCAGGAAGAAAGGATAAAGAAAAGACAGGAGATACTGAATTTACTGAAGAATAAAGTAGAGGAAGGTAAGAAATTAAGAGAAAGAGCCCTCCTGGAAAAACAAGCATTAAAGAAGAAAAAAGAAGAAGAATTAAAAGAACAGATAGAATTAAAAGCGAGAAAGAAAGAAGAGAAAGAAAAAGAGAAGCAGGAACAATTAAAGAAGAGACAGGAAGAGAGAGAGAGGAAGGAAAAGGAAAGGGAAGAGTTAAAAAAGCAGTTAGAGGAAAGAAAAAGGCAGGAATTAGAGAAGAAGTTAGAGGAAGCAAAGAGGATAAAAGAGGAGAGGGAAAAGAAGAAGCAGGAAGAATTAAAGAAGAGGCAGGAAGAGAGAGAAAAGAAGTTAGAGGAATTAAGGAAACAGCAGGAAGAAAGGATAAAGAAAAGACAGGAAGAGAAAAATATACGATTACAGAGAAAACAAAATTTACTTCAATTCATAAAACACAAAAACCTTCTTAATAAAATAGAAAAAGAAAAAGCAATTTTTTACAATAAACTTGCCTCCTATAAAAAATCTATTGAAAAAGAAAAACAACTTCAACTTTTAGAAATAACAAGAAAAATTAAGGAGGAGAGGAAAGAACACTTAATAAAAGAAAAACCAAAAGTAAAACAGGTAAAAGAAGAAAAAATAAAACATGAGGAAATAAAGATAAAGAAACCTTTAAAAGAAGAGATATTGAAAAAGAGGGCAGAACAGCAAAAAATTAAAGCATATATAGGTGTTATTTCTAAAATAGTAAGTGAAACTGTTAAACCATTAGAATCTCAATTAAATGATGCTAAAAAGAATATTTCAAATTTTATAAATATTACTAAAAAGGAAATCAAGAAGAAAAAACCTCCAAAAGTCAAACCTGAAAAAGTAAAAATTACTCCAAAAGAAAAAATTAAAGTTAGTGCATATAAAGAACCATTTAAATTAAATGTTTTCTTAAGAAGAAATATATTTAAATTTGTTTTTTTGGCTCTTTTACTTGTATGGCTTATAGAAGTTTTTATGTATTTGAAAAAATTAATTTCACCGGAAGAAAGATTAAAACTTATAGTTGGAGAGACGATTGAAGAAAGACCTGCAATAGAAAAGGAAAAAGAAGTAAAAGAAGAAGAAAAAGAAGAAAAACTTGTTTACTACACAAAAGAAAAAATTGATATTGAAGGAAAAAGAGACCCATTTTCTACGGGAAGATTAACAATGGAAGTTATGAAAAAACCTACTCCCACAAATATTATATATGCTAAAAAACCCGATGTAATTTCAATTATAAAAACACAAAAATTTGTCAGTATTTTAAAACCAGAGGAAAAAATTACATCTCCTGAAATACCAACTATTACAAAACCTTCACCGGTAGAAAAACCGTCTATTACAAAAGTATCACCTACAGAAAAACCTTCTATTTCTAAACCTGAACAACTTTCCACTCCTACAAAATTAACTGAAATTGAAAAAGTCCCTGAAGTGAAAATTACACCATTTGTTGCTCCTGAAAAAGAATGCAAACTTGTTTATAGAGGCAGGATGATTTTAGAAGGTGTTGAATATTTCTTTATTGAAGGAGAAAAGAAAACATATAAGGTAACAGTAGGTGATGAAATAGAAGGATATAGAATATTGAAAAAACAGGACAAACAAATTGTTTTATCTAAGGATGGAATATTATATGAAATTAACATTAAATAACTTGACTAACTTTAAAAAAATGGGTAAGATTAAAAAAGGAGGGAGTTAATGTTAAAAAAAGTAATTTTATTTTTGTTTTTTCTCACCATAATATATTGTTTTGGAGAAAATGAAAATCTTGAAGACCTTTATAGATTAGGTGTTTCTTATTACTATAAGAAGGACTATCCAAACGCAATTGCTACTTTTAATAAGATAAAGGGAATAAATCCGGGTTATAGAAAATCTCAGGTGGATAGATACATTAGGGTCTCTGAAACAAAACTTGGCAAATTGAATCCAAAAACAGAGTTTAAAATAGGAGAAGATTTAAAAGGAGAAATAGTTGTTAATAGGGAAGATGAATTTGAAAAAATGGCATTTCAGGCACAACAAGCAATTATAGAAACAAGCAGATATTTTAATGAAGTTGAAGAAAAATACAATCTTACAGATTTAGAAAAATTAGAACCAACTTCTACTTTTAATCTTGCTAAGAAGGCATATGAAAGCAATATGTATACAGAAGCAATACGACTTGCAAGTAAAGCAAGAAGACAGATAGAAGAAATTGTTTTAAGAAAATTAGAAGAAGAAAGACCGAAATTGGGTGAAATTGGAAATAAAAGAGTAACCATAGAATTAAAAGATATGAATCTTAAAGAAGCACTTGATGAATTATATAATATTACAGGAGTGAGTTATATTTTAAGTCCAAATGTTACTGGAAAAGTTACACTCAGTTTTAAAGATATACCTATCAAAATAGTACTTGACGCAATATGTGAACAGAATGGTCTTAAATATATAGAAGAAAATGGAATAATAAAAATAATGACAAAAGCAGAATATCAGGAAAAAATGAAAGAAATACAGAAAGCAAGAAGAGTTTTCAAACTGTATTATACAGATGCCAATATAATTGTAAAAGCATTAAGAGAAGTATTTAAAGGTATAGATGCATTCCCAGAACCAACCACCAATTCCATTATTGTTGAGGCAAAAAGTGAAAACATTTTAAGAAATATAGAAGGTGTTATTTCAACACTTGATACACCTGTTTCTCAGGTACTTCTTGAATGTAAAATCGTTGAAGTAGCGGTTTCTGAAGGCAATCAATTTTCAATTGACTGGATGATAAGTTCAAGAATGATAGATGCTATTGATGGAACTCTAACAGGCCCAAGATTTGGAGATAACATAAACTATACTCCTGGTTTAACACAGACATTACCTTCTGGATTTTCTTTTGGAGTAACTAATAGGGATTTTAATGCATTGATTCAGGCGCTTGCAACAAGAGGAAAAGCAAGAGTAATTCAGGCACCAAAAATTACCTGTATAAATGGAACAACTGCATATATCGCAGTAACGCAAAATGAACCATATATAATTCCAGAAACACAGCAAACAATTACAACACCTGCAACTGGAGCACCAACAGTAACCACTGCAAGTGCAATAAATCTTCAAGAAGAAATAATAGGAACAGAATTTGAAGTTACACCATTGATACAGAGAAATAGAACGATTATGCTTAATCTGAATATATATGACTCAAATCTAATTGAAAGAAGGAAACTTGAAGCAACAACTGCAGACCAGAGATATTCAATTGAAATCCCAATTTTATCTGAAAGAATGACAACTCAAAGTGTAGTTCTTTATGATAAACAGACACTTGTAATTGGAGGTATGATAAGAGGAGGAGAAGAAGCCAAAGAATCAGGTATCCCGTTTTTAAGAAGAATTCCCATTCTTGGTTATTTATTTAAAAAACCAACTTTTGATAGAACTAAAAGTGAACTTCTTATATTCTTAACACCCCACATAATTTCATCTTATGAAGAAGCAGAAGAAATTTCAAAACCAGATGTTAAAAAATCAGAGGAAAAAATAGAAGGAGGATTACTTGAGAAATTTTAAAATTAAAGTATTGACATTTATAAAAAATAAAGGTAATATAAAAATGAAAAAAGAGAAAATAAAAAAAAGGAGGGGAAAATGGTAAAAAAAATAGTAAGTTTAATGATAATATTGATGGTAGCAACTGTATTTTCTCAAACCTCAACTCAACAAGCAACAAGAATTTCAAACATATCCAGACAAGGAAGTATTGGGTCAAGAACAGGAACTTCAGGACAGAGAGGATCTGGAACAGGTACAGGATTTGGAATTAGAGGGCAATCAGGAAATCAACAGCAGGATTACAGGAGTTCGCAACTTGCAAATTTCCTGGCAGCAATAATTGGAAGTTACTTAAGACATCCTGACCCAAAAGTAAGAATTCAGGCAATCCAATCATTAACTGGGGCAATGGTATCAGGAGAAGGAACAGGAAATAATACAAATAATAATAGTGGAATAAGAGGACTATTTGGAATAGATGTCAACAATACAGGAAATAATAATACAACATCTGGTGGAATAGGAGGAGCGATTTTTATTCCTGACCTTTTTGTGCTTTTAAGTGACCCTGACCCTGAAGTTCAAGATATGGCATCAATGGGTCTTGATATTTTATTTGGAACAGATGTTACTATTTTAAGATTTATGGATGACCCTGATCCTATTGTAAGACAATATGCAACTAAAATTTATTCAACAAGAAGTTTTTCAGGAGATACCAATAGAACGACTGGGAATAATAACAATGAGTATGAAGAAGGAAGTTTGAAAGAACTTGTTGCTTTAAGAACTTTACTTGTAAGATTAAAATATGAGAAAGACGAAGGAGTGAAAAAAGTACTAACTGACTCAATAGAATTATATTTACAGAGTATTGGATTGGGTAGAGAAGGACAAAGTGGAACAAGAGGAACAAGTTTAACAGGAATTTTTGGAGTAGACCCATCTATAATAAAATATCTTAATGATGATAATGTAGAGGTAAGAAAAAATGCTGTTAAAATAATTTCTGCTATGGAATATAATCCTCAAATTTTGAATATATTGCTTGAAAGATTAAAGAAAGAAACCGACGATGGAGTAAAAGAAGCAATTCAGAATGCCATTGATTCCTATACACAGCAAAGAAGTAGAGCACTGGGAACTCAGGGGCTTAGATAAAAATAGAATTCAGAAATAAAATAAAAATGAAAAAGTTTTTATTTAGTTTTATTTATTTTTTTTCTTTCTCATTTTTGTTATTATGTGAAAATAATTTTTATTTAAATTTTAATAATGTTGACATAAGAACTTTCATTAAATTTGTCAGTGAAATCACAAAAGAAAACTATGTAATAGACCCGAATGTTAGAGGAACAATAACTATTTATTCAACTACACCAATTCCTGTTGAACAAATTGATAGAGTTTTTAAAGCAGTACTGAATTTTTATGGATTTACAACTATAAAAAAAGATAACATTTCTTTAATTGTACCGATATCTGATGGAAAAACAAGAACAAGGTACATAAATATATCAGATATTCCAAAAGATAAAGAGGAAGAATATATAATTCAGGTGATTTCTTTAAAATATTATCCCCCAGATACAATTTCTCAGATAATTACACCATACATTACAAAAGGAGGGCAAATTACAGTTGATACAAGAACAAATACTTTAATCATTTCAGATGTTGGAGAAAATATAAAAAAAATCATGGAAATTATTGAAAAAATAGATAAACCAAGTCCTCCTGGACAGGAAGAAATAAGGATATTCAAACTACAAAATGCAGATGCTGAAGAAGTTGCAAAAGTACTTGGTCAAATATTACAGAGAAAAATTTCTGCTGTTAGACCATCTGCAAGAACTGCACCAATTCAACCTCAGGTAGTAAGTGCAAAAGCAACAAATTCATTAATAATTTATGCAGACCCTAATGATTTTGATACTATTGAAAAAATAATAAAGGAACTTGATATTTTAACAAATCAGGTTTTAATTGAAGCATTAATAGCAGAGGTGACTTTTGATAAAACTCAGCAACTTGGAATAGAATGGGCAAATTCTTGGAAATTTAATAATGAACAATATACAGGTGCAGTGGGAACAGATTTTGGAGATATTGCTTCTTATATAAAATCAGGTGTTCCACCATCAGGACTTTCTCTTGCTTTCTATAAAGGTGATTTTACCTATCCTTTAAGTGTTGGTGCTTTAATAAACTTATATGCAAAAGACAGTCAATTCAATATTCTCTCCACTCCACAGATTGTAACAGCAGACAATCAGGAGGCAAAAATAAATATTAGTGAGAATATACCTTATTTAAAAGAAACAAGATTTTATACCTATGGTTCCGGTCAGGGTAGTGATGTAGTTAAAAGTTATGATTATAAAGATGTAGGCATTGTTTTGAAAATTACTCCTCAGATAAGTCAGGATAAATATGTGAAATTAAAGATTTCTCAGGAAGTTACTAAACTTGTTGAAGGAGGAATACCTGAAGCACCAACAACTGCAAAAAGACAAGCAGAAACAACATTAATAATTCCAAATGGAAAAACTGTTGTTCTTGGAGGGCTTTTAAGAAATGATTCAGAAAAATCTGTTCAGAAAGTCCCGTTTTTAGGAGATATACCATTGCTTGGACGATTATTCCGAAAGGACTCAACAAAATCTATAAAAACAAATTTAATGATATTCATTACTCCTCATATAATCTCGACTTTTGAAGATGCAGAAAAAATAAAACAGGAAAAAGAAAAACTTATAAAGGAAAAAAATAATGGATAGAGTTATGTGGATTGAAAATTTTGAAGACAGGATAGACCCTGAAATTTTAAATGTTTTTCCATATAATTTTCTTAAGACAAACTGTTTTATACCTATAAATGGAGAAAATGGAGAAATTATAATCGTTACAAATAACCCTTTAAATCTTGATATAGGTGAAATAAAAACAATTTTAAAAAAAGATATAAAAATTGCTCTTTCAAGTGATGAAAAAATAAATGAGTGTATTGAGAAGTTTTATTATCATCCAAGTTCTTCTAAAAAAGTTATTGACGACCTCAGTTCAGAAGAAATATTACACATAGAAGAAGATATTAATACAGAAACAGCAAATCTACTTGACCTTGCCAACAAAGCACCTGTTATTAGAATTGTAAATCAAATAATTTATAGAGCAATATCTATGAGAGCAAGTGATATTCATTTACAGATTACTGAAAACTCTTTAAAAGTAAGATATAGGATTGATGGTATCTTGCACGATATTTTTGTTCTTCCCAAAAAATTTCATCCTCCTATCGTAACGAGAATAAAAATAATGTCTAATCTTGATATTGCAGAAAAAAGGATTCCACAGGATGGAAGAACT
>ERZ795060.2321-NODE-2321-length-19597-cov-15.558899_pt1 | contig 19597 bp, 15 predicted proteins | sample MGYA00375144_ERZ795060 | MGnify/ENA primary metagenome ERZ795060 (study PRJEB30189, sample SAMN05720157) | activated sludge metagenome | isolation source: anaerobic digester from wastewater treatment plant | place: Japan | collected 2015-05-15 ...
TGACGCGTAACAGGATTGTAGGGGCAATTCATGAATTGCCCCTACAGGATATAAAAAACGATTGCTCTCTTCTATTAACACAAAGAAAAAATTTCTTTTATGTTATAATTAACTAAAAAGTAGGAAGGATTTTATGTTAAAGGTTGGGCTTGGTTTCAGTATGCTTAGCGATTCTTATAAGGCAGGGGTACAGTCAGCCAGAGAGGCTGTTTCAAAATCTGGCGATCCGTCCTTTACTATCTTTTTCAATACCCTAGATTATGACCCCCAGGCTGTATTTAAGGGGGTAAAAGAAGCAGTAAAAGATTCCAGGATTATAGGAGCAACCAGTAAGGGTATCATTGTTTATGATGATATCTTTCTAAAAGGGATAGGTGTTTTAACTATAGGAGGGGATGAGCTTAATGTTAAAACCTTTGCACTGGAAGAATCTAAAATAGATGATATTGAAAAGGGAGAAAAAACTGGAGAGTTCCTGCTGGAAAGTGGAATAAAGAGAGGAACTGTTATTATCTTTTTTGCTAATGGCTTTATAGATCCTTATAAGATGTTGCTTGGATTGTATAATACTATGGGTCCAGAATTTTCATATATTGGTAGTGGAAATGAGGGGAATATAAGAAATCAATGTGCATTTAAATATACAGAAAGGGGTGTAAATGAAGGACCTCTGGTGGCTGCTGTTATTGAAGGGATAGATATTTCAATAGCTTTGTCTCACGGTTTTACAGTCTCTGGAGACCCTCTCGTAATAACTGAAACTAACAAGAACAGAATAGTAGAAATCGATGGAATCCCTGCTTTAGATGCGTATGCCAAAAGGCTCAATAAAGATTCTGATATAAATCTACTGTCACATATGTTTTTACATCCTCTGGGTTTCCCAAATCTCTCCGGGGATTATATAATACGTGACCCTATGGATATTAATCCTGATAAGAGTATCTCGTTTCCGATAGAGATACCTAAGGGGGCTGTGGGTTATGTGATGAAGGGACGGATAAATAATCTAATTAAATCTTCAGGAGATACAGCCAGAAGGGCTATTCAAAAGGTTAAGGACCCTCAGTTTGCACTTATCATTGACTGTATATCCAGGCATTCACTTATGAAAAAGAAGTTCAAGATGGAATTAGAAGCAATAAGGAATTCTATGGGCGCAGATATTCCTGTGCTTGGTATGCTTTCCTGGGGAGAGATTGGTTCTCAAGACTCTGCGCCGATGTCTCATAATAAGACCACTGTGGTAGCAGTTGCAGGAGAAAAGATTGAAGATATGGAAGAAATTAGGAAAGATACAAATATTCAGACGTTAAGTGCGGACCTATCAATACTTCATGAGATAGCATCACTCTCTTACTCTGGTTCATTTAAAAGATTTTCAGAAGATGCCATAGAAAAGACTATAAGACTTTTTGGCGCCAGACGTTCTGCACTTTTAGAAAAAACAAGTGGAGGATATAGACTACTTTCATGCTGGGGATTCAAGAATTTAGACGAGATACTTGGAATGTTAGATAAAGAAAACTCTAGAAGTATAACCTTCTATCTGGGTGAGTGTGGAAAATATGGAGCTCTCTATCTAGAAAAGGATAAACCTATAGATGACCGTGAGAGGCGTATATATGCTATCTTTGCTAAAAGATTAGAGGATGTATTTGACACAGTAGAGATTCTCAGAAGGAGAGATACGGCGGAGAAGAATCTCAGAAGATTGAGCCTGACGGACGAACTTACTGGAATCCATAATAGAAGAGGTTTTATGATGTTAGCAAGACAGCACCTAAGACTCAGTAAAAGATTAAAAAAAAGAAGTATTCTTATGTATATGGACGTGGATAATATGAAATGGATTAACGATAATCTGGGTCACAGTACAGGAGATGAAGCCCTGATAGAAGTTGCTTCTATTCTTAGAAAAACTTTCAGGAAATCTGATGTCTTAGCCCGTATAGGTGGAGATGAGTTTGTATTTTTAGGGCTTGAGACAGAGAAGAATAATCCTGGTATTCTGGTGGAAAGAATCAGGAGAAAGCTTGATGCCAGAAATAGTAAGAAAACATCTCGCTACCCTCTATCTCTAAGTATAGGACTGGCGGTATATGATCCGGATAGTCCTGTTTCTCTGAGAGACCTGATAGAAGAAGCGGATAAGAGAATGTATCAAGAAAAGATGGCGAAAAAGAATTTGGCACAAATTAATGGCTAAAGATAAAAAAGAGGGTCAAGACATCTCGAACCCTCTTTTTTATCTTACGATCCCTGATCTTAATGATTCATCGTACCTAAATCTAGATGCGTTCTCTATTTTGTATATTTATCTTCAGGTAAATAGGGTGCCTTTATAAAGATAGCCAGAAAATCCTCCGAAGGAATAATATTGTGTTCTTCAGGGGCTTCGACCCTTATCGCATCTCCAGCTGAAATCTCGAAAGTTTCTCCATCCACTGTCATCTGTGCCTTTCCAGAAATCACATAGAATGTCTCTTCTACTTCTCTATGGTAATGAGCTCCAAGCTCTTTCCCCGGTATTAACCTGAGCAATCCCCACTCAATACGGGGTCCCCGCATTATGTACTTGGGACCCCACTCTCCATATCGGAAAGTTTTCTCTGATTCTTTCACCCTCTCCATACTATTTTACCTTTGCCTCTTCTTTTTTCTTTGCGTAGTTCTCTTCCCATATCGGATCAGATACTTCCTTCCAGCTTTCTGCATATTTATCCAAGGCGTTAGCCAACTCTGTGGATAGAAGAGCTTCAGAACCACCATCTGTTGATTTGGCTCCGACCTTTGTAACTATTTCCCTTAAAGCCCAGGGATTATCCACTATTGGACAGGGTCTAAGTAAATTATCACTGAACGGAATACTTTTTTGATATTCTGCAAACAGAGGAGATTTCAGAACTTCAACCAGACTCTTATCTTTTATATTGTCTACGGCAAAATGGACAAAGGCACAGGGTTCTACATCACCCTTTCCATTAATATGGATGTAGTTTCTTCCTCCAGCTATGCAACCGCCAGTATACGGACCGTCATTCCAGAAGTCAGCTACAAATATAGGCTTGTCTGCTCTCCAATGGTGCACTGTCTCCCTTAATTTTGCCCTTTCCTCAGGTGTAAGCATAAGACTCAGGTCAGGGTCTCTTCCGATAGGCACATACATAAACATCCATCCAAAAGAAGCCCCTTTATCGATGAGAAAATCTATAAATTCATCTTTAGTTATAACATCAATATTCCTGCTGGTGGCGGTTACTGAAAATCCAAAAATAGCTCCATTCTCTCTCAATAAATCCATGGCACGGGTTGCCCTGGCGAAGACTCCCCTACCACGTCTCTCATCTGTCTCCTTTTCAAACCCCTCAATACTTATAGCAGGAGCAATATTCCCGAGCTCCACAATCTTCTTCGCCATCTTCTCATCTATAAGAGTACCGTTCGTATAGGTATGGAATACCACATCATCGTGTTTCTCTGCTATTTCAATAAATTCTTTGCTGAGGAATGGTTCTCCTCCAGAGACAGTAATAAAGTGAATGCCTAAATCTTTTGCCTCAGTAATTATTCTATCCATAAGGTCTTTACCAAGGCTATAGTGTTGCTGGTACTCTCCAGCCCAGCATCCCACGCATCTAAGATTACAATTTGTTGTCGGGTCTATAAGTATAAACCAGGGGATATGAACACCAAGCTTTTCGCTCATCTCCATCTCCCTGGGTATACCTAACCATACAGCGTTTATAAAGAAATCTATAAACATCTTGCTCCGGACATTTGGATGTGTATTCTTCAGTAATCTGACAGCTAATTCTCTTTGAGGCGTATCATCCAGCAGGTATTTAGCCACCTGCTCGAGTTGTTCCTTTTGGTAGTCAAGCTTAACGAATTTTCTGGCTAAATTAATCAGTTTTTCTATATTTTGTTCCGGGTTTTTGGCAAGATAATTTAATCCTTCCTCCAAGACCACCCCACCAACATATTTCTTAGCAAAATCAAAGAATGCCATAGGTCTATTCCTCCTCTCCTAATAAAATATTTCCAGTATAAATCTCTTTGGTAATATCAAATAAAAATTCCTTATCCTTATGAGAAAGCTCATCCAGTATCTCCTTGTATTTATTCAGTATAAAACCAATCTTACTGTTTACAGTATTACCATATTTATTAATCCCAGCCTTAGCCAGAATAACACCTATAAGTAGAGCGGTTAAACCCAAGAGTCCACTCTGAGGGTCTATACTCTTAGAAAGAATTTGATAACTGGAGGATATGTTATCCCAATTTACTGCTAACTTCTGACTTAACATAAATATAACAATACTTATATTGAGCGCTTTCAGTACTGGAGTTTTAGATGAGGATATCTCCTTTAACCCAGACTGAAGCAACTCATTTACAGATAGACCCTCGAAGGACTTTAAACGAGTCCTCATCTCTTCAGAAAGTTTAGTAACGTTTTCCTCCTTTGTATCTTTATAGATCAAATCCTTACCCTTATCGGTGAGTTTAAAAGCCACTGTGCTTCTTCCACTTCCTTTGTCATTCAGTATATAAAGGGTTTCCACATACCCCTCATCTCTGAGAGCAGTAAGCAGATCATATGCTGTCCACTTACTTACTCCCAGTCTCTCCGCTACCAGAGAATAATGGACTGGACCATTATTCTCCCTGCAAAGCTCATCCAATGTGCTCATAAACTCAATTCTTCTCTCTGTAATCCCCATATGCCCTCCAAAAAAAACAAAATACTCTATATAAATTATAATTAATAAAAGGAAAAAGTCAAGAGGGTGTTATCGTTCTGTGATATTGTCATGAGTAATGGGTGACGCATAAGGAATAGAGGTGCGAGATTATTATAAAAGACGAAATTGTAGGGGCAATTCATGAATTGCCCCTACAGGGATACAGCTCATATGTTTCATTTCCTTTCCCTGACATTTTCACAGACTATTGACAGAGGGTAAATAGGATATATATAACAGATTTACCCCACGCAAAAAGTTGAAGAGCCGTGTTTGTTGAGAAAAAATAAATGGGGCAGCTCTTTGGCTGCCCCATTTGCTACTTAGGGTTTGAAGAACCACTGTTCAGGTTTTGTTATATTCCACCAGGAGAGGTCATCTCCCCATATGACCTTCTCTGGAACATTCCTGAGCTTATTGGTTATTATAACTGGACACTGAACCATACCGACAGTACCAATTAAATAGAGATTTCTAGCCTGGAAATCCCAGGCTTCTTGAGCCCTCTTTTTATATTCTTTATCTGTAACACTCAGATACCATCTATCCAGTGCATTAAAGAATGCTTTGGTCTCTCTATCCGGTTCTTCTCCGCTCTTACCTCTTGTGTCCCACCAGAGTCCCCATTTAACCGCCCAACCAATACCATAATAATTTGGAGTCCACTTGGTCATACCCGGGATAAAGCATCGCAATTCCAGCATACGATCTGGTGACCAAACTCCAACATCGTGGAGTCCTGCATTGCCCCGAGTTACATAGAGAGACCTTTCTTCCGAGACTAAAGCTACTTTTATGCCAACCTTTTCCCAATAACTTTTTACTAATTCACATACAGTCTTTACGCCTCTAATCCCAGCCCCTTCTACATAAGGGATAGTAATTGCGAGTGTCTTTCCATCTGGTCTTAATCTATAGCCATCTTTATCCCTCTTATCTAACCCCATCTCATCAAGTAGTTGATTTGCCTTTTTAGGGTCATATTCAGCATAAGCCTTTCCCCATTCTTCCTTATAAAAGCTACAACTTGGGTGGACTGTAGCCTGCATAGGAGTTCCGGTCCCAAGATAGGCAAATTCATTTATTTCACCACGATTTATGGCTAAAGACATAGCTATACTGAATCTAGAATCCTGGAAGATCTTTCTTAGCACAGGATCAGGGTGATTTCTATTAAAGCCAAAGGCTACTTCACTGGGGAGACTGCTAGTCCAAAGAAGAACTCGATAATTCCCCTTCTTTTCATTCTCCTTATATAAGGTAAAATCCTCCATATTCCCACCTACAGCCAATCCACCATGTGTAAGTTCTCCATTTATTAGCTTCATTGTTGCTACTTCTGTATTACCTACTATATCAACTACTAATCTGTCTATGTATGGAAGCTGGTTTCCAGCCGGATCTATGGCGCAGAAGTATGGATTACGAACGTAAACCCTTCTCTCTATAGTTCTTCTTTCAAGTACCCAGGGACCAAGGACTGGTGTATTTGGGTCTTGTCCAGCTGCACCTACATCTGAATGGAATTGAAATGCCTTATACCAGGCATCAAGTCCTTCGTCTTTTGCTAATTTATTTGCATCTGGATTATATTTTATGTGCCACTTTTTAAGATAATGTTTTGGTACATAGAATTGGTTCTGTCCTGTTGAAAAATATCCAAGTATTCCAATGATTGGTCTGAAGGGAACAGCAAAGGTAATTCTAACTGTGTAATCATCTATTTTACTGAACTTTGCCAGTTTTCCCCCAGGCATCCATCTCGTAGGTTTTACAGGTGTAAGCTCGTTGTTCAGTATTATATCTTCCCACCAGAAGAGTATATCATCAACGGTGAATGGCTCACCATCAGACCATTTCATCCCCTTTCTTAAATACACTATAACCGTTCTACCATCCCTGGAAACTTCATATTTTTTAGCAATATTAGGCTGTATCCCTTTTCCTTGAGAATCAGGTCGGAAAAAGTAGAACTCTCTGGCATGTTCAATATCTGAAAAGGCAGCTGGACCTAAAGCTGCGCTTCTCAGCTCTCCCCCGTATCTACCAATCTCTTCTACCGGTTCTATAACCAGCGGGTCTTCTGGCAACCTCTTCTCTACCGATGGAAGCTTTCCCTGTTTTACCAGCTCTGCTAATATTGGTGCTTCATTGAACCTGGAAATCTTCTTACCGGTAAGCTTCTCATAATCTGAGAGGTTATATAATCCCCCACGAACAGGTTTCCCCTGTGAAAAGACTACAGGGACGATTCCCAGAATAAGAAATAATACAAGAATCAATGAAAAAAGCTTTTTGTAAAACATATACACTCCCTCCTGTAATATAAGATTTTTGAAGCTTTGATCAATATTCTCTCTTAAATCTTATCATAACTTCTCAAAAATTCAACAGCTCATTTCCCCAATACCTCTTAGAAACTAAATCTCATTATTTCTCTCTGAACTTTTCGTAAGTTTTTATTATTCGGTTATTATACCTTTCACATTCTTTTTGCTTATAAACTTTGAATAATCTTTCTCCCCATCCGAACTACACCTGTAGAGCTCTATGTTTTCACAATTTTCAAATTCAAAGGCTGTACCATCCTGTCTATTTACTGATACATTTAAAAATCTGGCATTCTTTACCGTATTCAAAATGAATCCCCTCTTAGCCATCGGCTCAAGGAAACTTATCATTGCCGGAATCTCAGGCTCTGGATTATCTGCCATATCAATGACAACATTTGAAAATACGACATCCTCAATTGGCATCTCAGTAAGACCGTATAAAAATCCTGCAGCAGCTCTAGCTTGCCTTACTGTGACATCACTTACATAGATTCTCCTTACGACAGGTGTTGTCTCATCAACCGGATAGGCAGATTTATCCCATACCCTTTTTTCCTGTCCACCTTTCCCACAGTTATAATACATATAAAAGGCGAATGGGCATATAACATTTTTCATCACGATATTAGAGACTCTTATATCTTCAACAATCCCTCCTCTTCCTCTACGTGTTTTTATCCTTATCCCTCTGTCGGTGCCTTCAAATATGCAGTTTGAGATAACCACATTCCTTACTCCTCCACTCATTTCACTTCCAATTACCACCCCACCATGCCCATGTGCCATTATACAGTTTGTAACAGTTATATTTTCACAGGGAATTCTCTCTCTGCAATCTTCTGTGCCAGACTTTAATGTAACGCAATCATCCCCAACATCTATATAACAATTTGATATTCTGACACCTCTACAGGATTCTGGATTTATTCCGTCAGTATTGGGAGAATCGTATGGATTTTGTATCTTTATATTGTTAACCGTTATATTTTCGCATTCAATTGGATTTACGGTCCAGCTCGGTGAATTGATTATTCTGATGCCATCAATTGTGATATTCCTTGATCTATAGAAGCTTATACCACGTGGACGTGGATATCTTAATTCTTTCTTCCTGAGAAGATTCCACCATAACATCCCCTGTCCATCGATAGTTCCAAAACCAGTTACTGCAATATTTTCTATATCTTCTCCATAAATTAATGGGGAATAAACTTCTGCCTCTTCACCTTCCCATCTGGTATAGACAGTGGGGTAATCATCTATATCCTGCGAAAACTTTAATACAGCCCCATTTTCTATGTAAAGGGTTATATTGCTCTTCAGATGAATGGGTCCAGTAAGATATATACCAGCCGGTATATATAAAGTACCACCTCCATTCTTCTGGCACTCTGATATTGCTTTTTTGAATGCATCGGTATCTTTATTAATCCCGTCTCCTGTAGCTCCAAAATCCTTAACATTAAAAACCACCGGCGTTGTCCCTCCTTCAGACCTAAACAATAGATAGTCTAATTATATATCTATCTACTTTTCTGTCAATGAAGTCTTAACTTGATTTTTCTGTCTTGCAACCCGGTTTATAATATTAGTATCAAAAGAAAAAGGAGGAAAAACAATGGCAGTCATACAGATGAACCTTTCATCTAGATATCTGATGATGGATACAAGTGTAACAGTTATTATTCCAGTTTTATCCGGGGGGAACAATGAGAAAACCTTAGAAGAGGTCTACAGGAGAGATGTTAAATATCCAACTCTCTATTTACTCCATGGTTATTCGGGAGACAGTACCAACTGGCTCAGGTATACCTCCATAGAGAGGTATGCAAATGAAAAAAGATTAGCTGTGGTTATGCCGTCAGGATATAATAGCTTTTATACCGATATCCCGTACGGATTTAAATGCTGGTCTTATATAAGTGAGGAATTACCACTGGCTATGAGGGCTATCTTCCCATTATCTGAGAAGAGAGAGGAAAACTTTGTGGCAGGGTTATCTATGGGTGGTTACGGTGCAATGAAATGGGCTCTCAGAAAACCAGAATTTTTCAGTGCAGCTGCCAGTCTTTCCGGTGCCCTGGATATAGTCGAGATAGTTGAATCTGCAGAGCCTGAGGGTAAGCGTGGTTTTGAAAACGTCTTTGGAGACCCCTCGAAGTTGAGGGGGAGCGATAATGACCTGTTTTATCTGGCTGAAAATCTTGTTAAAGAGAATAAAACTTCGCCAAGATTATATATAGCCTGCGGGACAGAAGACTTTTTGTATCCAGCCAATATCAGGTTCAAGGAACATCTAATAAGATTGGGGTATGATATAACTTATGAGGAGGGTAGAGGTACACATAACTGGTACTTCTGGGATAAATATATAAGGAGAGTTATAGACTGGATATTTTCTGTTTAAATAGAATAAATTCTGGAGGTGTTTTATGGAGAGAGATATAAAGAGAATAATTTCTCATATGACCCTTGAGGAAAAAGCCAGCCTTTGTTCAGGACTTGACTTCTGGCATACAAAACCTGTAGAGAGATTGGGAATCCCATCCATTATGATGACCGATGGACCACATGGTCTGAGAAAACAGGATGAAACAACAGGAGGAGGATTACATAATAGTGTTCCTGCCACCTGTTTTCCTACCGCTTCCTGTCTAGCCTGTTCTTGGGATAGAGAACTTATTAAAAAAGTAGGTAAGGCTATAGGTGAAGAGTGTCAGGCAGAAGGAGTTTCAATAATACTTGGACCAGCTGTCAATATAAAAAGGTCTCCCCTCTGTGGGAGAAACTTTGAGTATTTTTCGGAAGACCCATACCTCTCGAGCGAACTGTCCAGAAATCATATAGATGGGGTACAGAGCCAGGGGGTGGGGACATCTATAAAACATTTTGCGGCAAATAATCAGGAACATAGAAGGATGACTATAGATGCAATTATAGATGAAAGAACACTGAGGGAGATATATCTGGCAAGCTTTGAATCTGCTGTGAGGTTTGCACAACCCTGGACGGTGATGGCTGCATATAATAAGATTAATGGAGAGTATTGCACTCAGAATAAATACCTGCTTACCAGGATATTAAAAGAGGAATGGGGACATAGAGGTTTTGTTGTATCCGACTGGGGAGCGGTTGATGATAGGGTTATGGCTCTAGAATCAGGGCTGGAACTGGAGATGCCATCCAGTTATGGTATAAATGATAGAAAGATAGTGGAAGCGGTAAAAAATGGAAGACTTCCAGAAGAAGTTCTGGATAGAGCTGTAGAGAGACTGTTAACTATAATATTTAAGGCTATAGAGAATAAAAAAGAAGGGGCAAGTTACGACAAACTGGCTCATCATAAACTGGCAAAAGAAGTTGCAAGAGAATGCATGGTACTGCTGAAGAATGAGGATGACATACTCCCATTAAAGAAAGAAGGAGTCATTGCTATTATAGGTGCATTTGCCAAAAACCCCAGATATCAGGGGAGTGGAAGTTCTCATATAAATCCTACAATGCTGGATATACCATATGAAGAGATAAAGAAGGTTGCAGGGGAGAATGTGAAACTTTTATATGCAGATGGTTATAGCCTGGCAGAGGATAAGGTGGATGAAAACCTGATTAATGAGGCAAAAGAGATAGCAGAAAGGGCTGATCTGGCTATAATATTTGCAGGTTTACCAGATGAGTATGAATCTGAAGGTTACGACAGGGCACATATGTGTATGCCTGAAAGCCATAATAAACTTATCTCTGATGTTGCAGATGTCCAGAAAAAAACTGTTGTTGTCCTCTGTAATGGTGCTCCTGTCGAGATGCCATGGATAGATAAGGTTAAGGGGCTATTTGAATGTTATCTGGCTGGACAGGCAGGAGGTTCTGCGATAGCGGAGTTATTGTTTGGTCTTGCAAACCCCTGTGGAAAACTGGCAGAGACATTTCCAGAAAAACTGAGTCATAATCCTTCTTATTTAAATTTCCCGGGTGAGGACGACAGGGTTGAGTATAGAGAAGGTATCTTTGTTGGATACAGATACTACGATAAGAAAGGGATAGAACCCCTATTCCCATTTGGCTATGGTTTAAGTTATACCAGCTTTGAATATACTGGAATTTCCGTTGATAAAAAGGAGATAAGTGATACTGAAACTGTAAAGGTCACTGTAAATGTAAAGAATACAGGTAATCTCGCCGGGAAGGAGATAGTCCAGCTATACGTAAAAGATGTAGAGAGCAGTGTAATCAGACCAGATAAAGAACTGAAGGGTTTTGAGAAGATTGAACTCCAACCCGGAGAAGAGAAGTCTGTAGTATTTACACTTGATAAGAGGGCTTTTGCCTGCTACAACGTGGATATAAATGACTGGTATGTGGAGACTGGAGATTTTGAGATACTTGTGGGCAGGTCATCTAAAGAGATACTCCTCAGAGAAAAGATAAAGGTTAACTCTACTGCAAGGGTCAGTAAGAAGTTCACCAGAAATACCACCATAGGTGACCTGCTGGAAGACCCTGTGGGGGCTGAAGTCTTCAGACAGTTAGTAGAACAGTTCAAGCAGAGCAGCCCTATCTTTGGCAATGTCGAAAACGACAATCCTCAGATGTTAATGGCAATCCTCAAATATATGCCTCTAAGAGGACTGATTAATTTCAGCAGGGGAGCTTTCACCGAAGAGATGTTAAATGCTCTCCTGGAGAAATTATCCGGCTCCGCCTCCGCCGCCACCTCCGCCTCCGCCACCACCTCCACCTGAGAATCCTCCACCATGACCTGAAGAGGCTGAGTAGTAAGCAGAGGAGTGAGCTACAGAAGAAAAATTATTCAGCATTTTGGCAAACGCTAAGGGTTCTATCCCCTTTGCGCTTGCCCTTATTAATGGGTAGCTGCTTATTGCAGATGACTGTGAAACTTCAGGTAAGAGTATCTTCATACTGGAAATTACCTTATCTGCAACCCCTAAAGATGTGCCATATACTAGATATTTTTCCCAGAGTATCAAGGATTCTGGAGGCATAGTTTCTATCTGGCTAAAGTCAGTTAAAAACTTTTTTAGATTGTTCCATCTTTTATAGTGTAAGGCACCTGTTTCTGTTCTCCTGTTAAACCCAGGCTTAAAGATTACTGAGATTATAACTCCCAATACTCCTCCAAAGAGCAACCCTAATCCTGCACCTATCAAAAGACTCAATGCCTGAGAATTAGCCTCATTAAAAGTAGCTACGTAAATTATTATGAAAGCTATTCCAATGAGTAGAAATATAAAAGAAATCTTTGATGCCAATCTGTAGCCTTTATCATCAAAGAAACCAAGGAGATTTACCTTCGATTTTACAGAATCAGCCCATTGCTTATAAACCTTTTGAAACTCCAGAGGGTTACTCTTTATATGGTCCTGCAGGGCAGAAAATAGTAATCCCTCATCTTCTTTCTTTTTAATCTCTTTCAGATATTCCAGGATATACATTTCAAAAGGTTCCAAATTACTCCTGTCTTTTTCTTTTAAAGAAAGTATATAATCATCTCCCACCGGTGTCATATCTATATATCCTTTATGAACAAGGTCAAGCAATGTGGCTGTAAAATCTCTTGTGCCTGGAGTCATAGTCCTTAGATTCATAATGGCTCCAACTATCGCAGGAGAATAATCATATGGAATCTCTCTTTCATATATCCCCTGATAATTTATTTTTGGTTCTCTTCCATATATGAAGTATAAATATATCAGGATAACTATCATACAGAGAAAGACACCAAGACCTCCACTTATGGCGAGAGAAAGATAATACTTTTCTTTTTCTGTCTGCCTTGTGAAATTCTCTTCTTCCCTCAATATATCTTCCAGCATATCCTTATTGATTCTAATTGCTCCAGAATAAGAGCTTAGAACTGTAGCAGGGAAGAGAGCTCTTATCTCTACCCACTGATTAGAAGATATATCTTCTGTCTCCAGAGAAAAGCCATCCAAAGTATTCAGTATATCTACCCGTCCAGGTAATCTGGGATGTCCCCAGATATATAGTTCATCTCTATGACTGACCTTGCCAGGTAAATAGACTTTCACATTTAATTTACCAACCTTCACATCCCAGCCTTCCGACCAGACCTTCCAGTAGAACTCTGCAATGTCATTATAAACTTTAAGGACGTTACTCATCTTATAAGATAGATTAAATGTTTTCTCCTCATTTTCAGCCGAGAAATCCCACCTGACTCTGATATGATCCCCTCTGTTTTCTATAGAGATTTTTTCAGGAGAAGAAACCTCTTCGATTTTGATCCCTGCAGTTGGGATATCCATATAAGCGTATGAAAATTTACCACTAAAAGAGAACCTCAGTGAGTATCTCCATAAAAGACTACCATCTTCCTGCACGTCTATTCTACAATCTACCTGTGGAAGCCAGTAGCTCTTAGCATAAACAGAAGAAGTTAAAAGTAGAGAGAGGAGCAGAACAGAAAAAAATAAACCTACCCTTAAGAAAGTTTTATTACTCATCTAACCCACCTCATACCAGTATAAGATTTATACCTAACGATTGAATCTCCTCTGCAATCCCTTTATCCAGGTCTCTATCGGTGATTATAGCATTAACTTTATCTATGGGAGCTACCCCTGCATATTCGATTCTTCCAAACTTGCTGGAGTCTGCTACAAGGATTATCTCTTTGGCACTATTTATCATTACCTGTTTCAAATGAGCAATCTGTATATTTATTTCAGTCAATCCTCTCTCAATATCCACTCCATGGATAGCAAGAAAGAGTTTATTGGCATTTATCTTCGGGAAAAACTCTTCAGTCTGAGGACCGTACAGCGAGTATCCTGTAGGATTAAATATTCCACCAGGCATTATTACAGTTATCCCCTCTTTACCACCTAATTCTGATGTAACCTTTAGAGATGGTGTAATGACGGTAAGACTCTTAATATTTCTGATGTTCCTTGCTATATGTGGGGTAGTACTGCCTGAATCTATAATAATAGTCTCCCCATCTTTTATCAATTTAGCTGCCTCTAAACCTATCCTGCGTTTCTGAACTGCATGGTCTCTTGCTCTCTTGGCAAAATCTATGTCCAGGATGGATTCCCTATTTAATGCTGCAGAACCATGCTCTTTAATTATTAGACCTTCTTCCTGGAGTCTGATCAGGTCGTGCCTTATTGTTTCTCTACTGACATTAAAAAGCTTACATAAACTTGAGACCCGAACCTGGTCATTTTCTATTAATATCTCAAGTATCTTATCTCTTCTCTCCCTGGAACTTGTTTCTCTCATCTTTCATCTCCTTTCTATTTTATTATTCTATCACATAATAGAATAGAGGGAGTTGGTAATTCTGAAAAGCGGTGACGGGTGATGCATAGGGTTTGTTTTATTCTCCTTATCTCTCGATGGTACTTCCCATCCTCTCTCCTTTGATAGAAAATTTAAGTTCCCCCTCTCTTTACAGGCTATTGACATAATGGAATCAACTCTTTACAATGTACTTATGCAAAAATTTGAATATAACGATAAACTAATTAATCTAATATGGGATAAACTTCAAGCTCTAGCCAATCCTATCAGATTGAAGATTCTTTTGGCTTTAAAAGAGAAACCCATGTGTGTATGTGAGTTATCAGAATATTTGGGTGATAGACAACCTCTCATATCTCAGCATCTGGCAATACTTAAAGATAGCGATCTGGTTATAGCAAAGAGAATGGGCACCAGAATTCAATACAGCCTAAGCGATAATAAAATTATAGAACTTATAGATATTATTAAAGAGTTAACAATTAAAAAGATAGAAGAACTTACCACGTTAAAGGAGGAATAAGTATTTGTAGATATTATGGCGCGTAAATGGTATCCAGTTATTGATTATGATAAATGTATCAGGGATCTGGTCTGTGCTAATTTTTGTCCTCATGGGGTATATGCTATTGATGACAATAAGTCACTCGTAGTAAATCCAGATGGATGTATCGAATTCTGCAGGGGATGTCAGAAGATATGCCCAGCAGATGCAATTTCATATTTTGGTGATAAGGAGGCAAAGTAAAAAATGGCTAAGAAAGGTTTAATTTTTTGTGTGTGTCAGGGGACCTGCCCATCTTTTCAGCAGATGAATATTTTCGAAGTGGTAAACACTCTCAGAATGGAAAAACTGGTAGACTTTGTAGGAATTCAGCCTCAACTCTGCGCTGAGGATGGGGACTCTTTTTTTGAGATTCTTCTTTCCGGAATCAATGACAAGATAGATAAACTTGTTATTGCCGGATGTGACCCCAATATGCAGAGAAAGATGTTCAGGGATGCTTTTGAAAATGCAGGTTTCGATAAGAGCAAGCATGTTGGAGTAGATATCAGAAATATGACTACTGAACAGGCTATGGAGGCAATAAAGAAAGTTCTTATATGATTCTTGGGATAGATACGGGTGGAACATATACAGACTCTGTTATTTTAGATGAGGATAGAGTTTTTTCTAAGGGGAAGGCATTAACAACTCATTACGATCTTACAAAAGGGATAAGAGAAAGTATTGATGCTCTTGATAAGAATCTTTTTCCAGAGGTCTCTGCTGTTATTCTCTCCACCACACTGGCAACCAATACTATTGTTGAGATGAGAAGACTTGAAAGGGTAAAAGAGGTTCTTATAGGTTATGATAGAGATTTCTTCTTAAAGAATATCTCTAATATTCCAGAGTGGCTTGAGTTTGAATTTGTGTCTGGCAGTATAGATGTTACAGGGGAAGAGGTTTTGCCGTTAGACCTGGAAAGGATAAAAAGTTTGGAGGTTGGGGATTATCCTCTGGCTATCTCCGGCTATATGAGTCCGATAAATCCTAAGTATGAGATGATGGCAAAAGATATCCTGAAGAGTAAATCCCGTTATCCTGTTGTATGTGGGAGCGAACTCTCAGGTGAACTGAATTCTATAAAAAGGGCTATAACCACAGGGTTAAACGCCAGCCTTATACCGGTAATCTCCAGCTTCATCAGGGATGTAAAAAGGGTGCTTGCTGAAGAGGGTATAAAAGCCCGAATACTTATTGTAAATGCTGACGGTTCTATAACAGATGTTGAAGATGCTATGGAAAAACCTATAAAGACTGTGCTATCCGGTCCAGCAAGCAGTACCATTGGAGGGTTATTCCTGTCAGGTATAGATAACGGGATAATAGTGGATATGGGAGGAACAACAACAGATATATCTTTAGTCCAGGGTTCTGCTCCGCTAATATCAAGCGAGGGTGCAAGGGTGGGAGAGTGGGAATTACTCTTACCCTCTCTGAAAATGAGGACGGTAGGTTTAGGTGGAGATAGCAGGATACATCTTCTGAAAAATTCTATAGAGATAGGTCCAGCAAGAGCTATCCCGGTATCGGTACTGGGGAAAACATTCCCTGAGATAAAGAAGAAATTAAAAAAGACTCATAACTCATCTCTGGTACCCCCCAATGAGTTTATAGTTAAACTGAGAGAACCATCATTCGAACTGAACAGTATAGAAAGAAAACTTATGGGGAGCCTGAACGGTGAACCACTATCGATGGAAGAGGCTACCAAAATTTGTAATTTGAGTCATCCTTATATTCTGGATTCTGCTATAAAGAGGTTGGAGGAGATGGGGATAATCATCAGGTCTGGTCTTACCCCAACAGATATACTTCTTTATCTTGGTGAATGCGAGATGGGAGATCCATCTATCAGCAGTATAGCCCTATCAGCATTTTCTAAAGAGAAGGAATTTCCACAGTTTATCAAGAAGCTTATAATAAAGAAGATAGCAACTGAGATATTAAGATATCTTTTCTTCTTAGATTATAAAGATGAGAGGATAGATGGACTTCTGGGTAATTTAATTAATGATAGCCTGGATAGGAGATTTAATCTGATAGAAACCGGGATAAAACTTCCGTTCCCTATAGTAGGGATAGGTGCCCCTGTTAAAAGCTTTATATATGAAGTGGCAGAGATGCTACATACGTCTGCCATAGTACCGGAACATTATGAGGTGGCAAATGCTGCAGGAGCTGGATGGGGGAGAGTTATAAGGTCAATAGAACTGGAGATAATGCCTATCGTATCATCAGCTATGATAAAGGGATATAAGATAAGAGGTCTGGATAGAAAATTTAATGAGTATGAAAAGGCTAAGAATTTTGCTATTAATTATGGAAGTGAACTTATAGAATCTCAGTTAAAAAAGTTAACTGGGGATGATGGAGAGATAAAAACCGAAGTCATCTTTAATGATTCCGATGAGACTGCTCTTAAAAAGGTCCAGGTTATAGGAATGGGAAAGATACAATAGTATAATATTAAAAATATCTTGTAGAGGAGGTCTTTATGCTTAAGGCAAGGATGACTCTTGATTGTGAGTACAGAACAGGAAGTCTGGATAGAAGGGTCTTTGGTTCTTTTATTGAACATCTTGGCAGAGCGGTATATACAGGTATATATGAACCAGGACACCCTAGTGCAGATGAGGAAGGTTTCAGAAAAGATGTAGTAGAACTGGTAAAAGATTTAAATGTCCCCATTATAAGATATCCTGGAGGAAATTTTGTCTCTGGTTATAACTGGGAGGATGGTGTAGGACCTAAAGAGAAAAGACCAAAAAAGCTCGACCTGGCATGGAGAAGTATCGAGCCAAACGAAGTCGGTATAAATGAGTTTGCCAGCTGGTCCAGAAAGGTAAACTCTGAGGTTATGATGGCAATAAACCTGGGTACCAGGGATGTGGATGCAGCCAGAAATATAGTTGAATACTGTAACTATCCTGGTGGTTCTTATTACAGCGACCTGAGGAAATTACACGGGGTAAAAGAGCCTCATAACATAAAGGTATGGTGTCTGGGTAATGAGATGGATGGTCCCTGGCAGATCGGTCATAAGACAGCGGTAGAATATGGAAGGATAGCGGCAGAATCTGCCAAGGTAATGAAATGGGTAGACCCGGATATTGAACTGGTGGTATGTGGGAGTTCCAACCCCTGGATGCCAACATATCCTGAGTGGGAATATACCGTACTGGACCTTACCTATGAATATATAGATTACATCTCAATGCATATCTATTACCATAAAAGACCTGAGGACGATACCCTGACATTTGTGGCAAGAGCTATAGATATGGATAATTTCATAAAAACAGTGGCGAGTATATGTGATGTGATAAAGGCTAAGAAGAGAAGTAAGAAGACTGTGAATATATCATTCGATGAATGGAATGTATGGTATCACTCATCTGGCAGAGATAGAGAGGTAAAACCCTGGCAATTTGCTCCTCCACTATGCGAAGAAGATTATACAGTTGAAGACGCTATCCTTTTTGGAAGTATGCTCATTACTCTCTTAAAAAATGCCGACAGGGTTAAGATAGCCTGTCTTGCACAGCTGGTTAATGTAATAGCTCCCATAACAACTGAGAAGGGGGGCATTGCCTTTAAGAGAACTATTTATTATCCATTTATGCATGCATCTAATCTGGCTAAAGGAGATGTCCTTACCACTCTGATCGATTCTCCTAAATATGATTGTAAACTTTATACAGATGTGCCATATGTAGAAGGGGTTGCAGTATATAATGATGAGAATAAGGAGATAGTGGTTTTTGCTATAAATAAATCTTTAGAAGAATCCAGCCTTTTGGAACTTAATATAGTGAACGATACGGAATACAGAAGCATAGAACATATGATCTTAAGGGACGATGACATATACGCATCCAATACACTTTCCAATCCAGACAGGGTTAAGCCAGTTTCCAGGATGATAGGAATAAATGATGACAAGAAGATAGAAATAGAGCTACCCAAATTTTCCTGGAATGTCCTGAGACTTATACCCTCATGTGCTTCCACTTTCCAGATTTGAATCTTGCGTATATTATTGTTGCTCTTATCACCTGGTCAAAGGCTATTGCTAGCCATGCACCTGTAAGACCCCAGTTAAATTCTTTTACAAACAGGTATGAAAGGGCAACTCTCATACCCCAGATACCGGCAATGGTTGAATAAAGAGGGAAGCGGGTATCCCCCGCTCCTCTCAATGCTCCTGCCAGGATAAACTGGGTTGATTGTGCAGGCTGGATAATAGCTATAATTCTGAGACATACTCGTGCCTGCTCGATGATGGTGGTATCGTTCGTATATAACAGTGCTATATATTTCCCAAAGAAGAATATTGTAAATGCCGAGATACCGGCAACCATCATACCGATAAGCCTGGTCTGCCGGGCACTCTCCTCTGCAAGTTCTGGTTTTTTAGCTCCCAGAAGCTGCCCCACCAGGGTAGTGGCTGCCATTGAGAATGCCTGCCCTGGTGTAAATGATAGCGATTGTATGTTCATAGATATCTGATGGGTAGCAAATGCCACAGTGCCCAAATCTGCTATTATCCTTACAAAAGTCAATTGTCCAAGCCTCAATACAAACTGCTCTAAAGCAGAAGGAATCCCTATGCGTAATATTCTCTTCAGAATTTTAAAATTTAACCTGTAACTTTCATTAAAAGATAATTTAATTTT
>ERZ795060.2326-NODE-2326-length-19580-cov-4.674981_pt1 | contig 19580 bp, 12 predicted proteins | sample MGYA00375144_ERZ795060 | MGnify/ENA primary metagenome ERZ795060 (study PRJEB30189, sample SAMN05720157) | activated sludge metagenome | isolation source: anaerobic digester from wastewater treatment plant | place: Japan | collected 2015-05-15 ...
CTTTTGCAACCATGTCAACCGGAAGCCTGCCTGAGCACACAATATAACACGACCTGAGATCTGCACCTTTCATCAGGGCCATTCCGACTGCCTTATCAACCGTTGTATGCCGGCCCATATCCTCAACTCCGGATATTACGTTTCCGTCAGAGTCCATAATAAGACTGCAATGCATGCCACCGGTTCTCTTCCAGATGACTGAGTATTCATGTACATGATTCATTGACTGAAAAATGGTCTCCCCTTTCAGTATCAGGCCATCATCCAAAGGAGGGAATATTCCATCCGGAAGCAGATCACGACAGGACCCTCCTGAGCTGTTCCTGGAAAATGATCCAAGAACAGAATTAACAGATGTTTTTGTGATAATATCGATATGTGGAAGATGAATGGCAATTTTTTCTATCGCATCCGGTGAACGAATATATCCCTCACAGATAAGATAGCCAAGAGCAAACGGTTCAAGATCCATTGGGGTTATCGAGAGATCACCGATTACTGCTCCGTTTAATGTTATGATAGCTCGTGATTCAGTGCAAACCTCTGCCGTTTCCTGAGAGGTCGTGTTACCATGAACCTTGAGTACCATGTATCTCTTTGTTATGTCCGGAATATCGGTTTCATGTTGCTGTATCATGTACGTCACATTCTATTCATATGAATGGTAAGAATCACTGATGAGATACAATTACTAGACGGTATAAAGAAAAAAAGGTTAGCATTCATGGGCAATTTTGCATTAAAAACATGGAATAAAAAAATGTGCCAAACTGAAGTCAATGAAAACAGACACCGTGGGCGGATCTTTTTCCAGTCTAAAAGAAAGTGATCAATGCAGGAGAACTACACGAACCTGCACTGATACACATTCCTTTCAACCATTTCCCTGTTATTTTCGGTTTGATACATAAATCGTGGCTCTCATCCGGTGATGATACCACTGGCAATTCTCAAGCCAGGGATAATATAAACGCTTATATCAGGATTATCTCAATTATCACGACTTCCATCATAAGAGACGACTTATATACTATGAGCCATTTTGAATCAGACTGAACCCCTCCCTCTCATCAGGTATGTATGCATTGTAATTCACGAGCGTACACAGTATACATCCTTACTTTGTATAAAAGATGATAAGCCTTATGGATTTCCATGTTGTCGGATTGAGAGAATTTGATTGAATCCGGTATCAATTAAAAAATAAGACCTTCCAGACCGATATTAAGATTCATAAAACTATTTTATACACTCTCATCCCATCAGTAAAGAATATTCGTTGTTTTGCCGAGAACCGATGCAATAGGATGATTTGGTTGACAAATCATTCAGGAGCGAAAGAGAAGTGATCTATCAGTTCTGAAGAATACAATGGAAGATCCATGATTATGTTCATGGATCCTTAAAGGAGGAAAGGTATTGGTGACCGAAAACCGGCCTATTATGTGTGGTTTTACCCTTCCCGATTAACCCTGAGAGATCCCGATCCTTTAAGGGTCCATACTCATCCTACCGAGTAATAGGTCGGTATTCATGAGTCACATGTTAGTTACTGTTGATTACATATAATAGGTAAAATACCGGCGTCCTAATGCATCACTTATAAATATTAAAATAAAATTAATGCTAATTTAGGTAAAATGTAGATTTATTATCATTTATAAGGATTTTTTTAACCGGATCTCTACCTCTGTTCCTTTCCCAGGAACTTCGCTATGGATAGAGATACTCCCCCCGATAGCCTGGATCAGGCGTTTGGTTACCGACAAACCAAGACCTGCTGATGAACGATCATGACGGGATGGATCAGCTTTGAAAAACGGTTCAAATATTCTTTTCAATTCGTTTTGTGTCAATCCAATACCGGTATCTGTAATGTATATAGAGTGCCTTCTCCCTACTTTTCAATGCAGCAATCTCCCGCTTCAAAATTTCCCTGACACGGAATGGATTTGCATGCCATACTGGGGCACCTCTCTTTGGCACTTCCTTTGTCACAAACCCGTCTGCCTCAAGTTTTTGAAGATGTGATTCAACAGATCCCTGGAATGAATATGTAAACACATCTTTCATGAAATCCTTTATCTTCGGTTCTCTCACTCCATCAGGCGAACCTGAAATAAAGTATAATATATCCCGGCGGGTTAAATCACGTGATAATTCCCGCCATTCATTCCGGTTAGATACTTCGTCGTCTTCTGCCTTGGCCATATACGCATAATGAGATCGTTACAACAATATATTACTATGTGCAGAAGGGGAAATTGCATGACTAATTATTGCGTATTTCTCGATAATACTCTTTAATTGTAGTATATGTTGTCTAATTGAACCGTATTTGGCGATAAAAAACACTCGAATATCTTAATTATATCTCGGTATGCAGCAATAATATCAGATCTCACATTCAATTTTCAAGGGAATACCTGGATATTGGAAATAATCTTCCCATTTGGTAGAATATTGAGAAAACTGCTCAGGCTGCTGCATCAGATTCTCTGCCTGACAGTATTCAACTTACTACTGAAACACATCTCATTGAGGAGACCGGAGAGGAGAACATTATTGTGTATGCGGTCTCATTTGATGAAATCGGCGCCCTTCTGGCACAGGCATCAAAATATCCAAACCCTCAGAAAGTCCGGTGGATCGGGATGGATGCCATAGCTTTGACATCTCCAATACTTGAAAATGAAACCGATGCAGAATTTGCATATCAGACCAGGCTGACTGCCCTTGCATTCAATGTTGCCCTGCCACCCTCATCTGACTACTGGAGAGTGTTTGATGCAATTCAACAGGCTAAAGACGGAAAAATTCCTTGAATATATGAGATTCTCTATTATGATCTGACTCTTATGGCAGCATGGATCGTGCAGAACAACCCGGATAATCTGGAAAATATGCTGTATATCGCTGATAATTATGGAAGGTATTCCTATGCTGCAACAGGCTAGCTAAAACTGAACGAAACAGCGATCGGGAGTATGGTGATTATTACTTTTACCAGATTGAAAAAACGGATGATGGGAGGTATTACTGGAAGCCGGTGTATGTTTACAAGTATGAAAGTGACTCAATATTTCCTCTTGAGGGAGTAGATAACACTTTTATGCAGCGATATTCAGCAATAGCGTGAAATACCCTTCCATTTTAATGATAAATGCCGATATCGTATTCTAAACCATGAATGATTACTCATCTCCGTCATTTTTTCTCCCATCATTCATCTCCTTTTTCATGATTATAATGGGTATCATCAGCCGGATCGACCATATCATACATACTTTGTTTGTGCACAACCAATTCCGGTCATATTCTGTTTCGAATTGTATGATGAAAACATGGCTTCACTCTCATTATGGAGTAAAAATATGAACTGTAATATCCATCATACTATACAGGATATACCATGACTCAGTGTGCCTGCTGTGGAACAGATATCCCTCCGGAGAGTGCATTCTGCCAGGAGTGTGGAAAACCCGTGTCGTCAGCAGAATCATCATCGCAGGACTCGCTCGTCTGGACCGCTCAGATGCCAGTGATCACCAGTTCAGTCGTCATTACACAATTGGGAATGGTTCTTGGTGCCGGATTTCTCGTGGTCTTTGTCATCATCCTCCTCACCGGTCCGGAGGCAGCGATATCAACAATACCCATTCTTTTTGCCATATGGCTCTTTTTATACGGTCTCTCCCTTGGCATTGCTGCAATATATCAGAAAGCAACAAAGGGAGGGCCTGAAGCAGTCTTCGCAGTAACCCCGGAAGGAATCGGGTATGCAGCCGGTGATGCCATGAAGATAATGAACCGGCTGACTGCCATTGGGTCACTCGCAGGTGGATCGCTCACTGGTGCGGGAGGAAGCCTGATAAACATCTCCCGTGAGTTGGATTCGATTACATGGGATGATATCAGGTCAATATCGTATCAGAACCGGGAACGGACGATTGTAATCTATCGCAAGAACCTGGTCTCTCCAATCATGCTGGCCTGCACCAAAGAGAACTTCAGCCAGGTAAAAAAGTTAATTGCCCGATATGCTCCAGCTGGAACAATGAAGGGATGATTATCCATTCCCCGTTATTCCCCATATATCAGCAGGAGAATAATTCGGGCAACAATATACCCAGTAAATCCAAGAATAAGTCCAATCCAGGTATCTTTCAAAACCAACGAGCCAAGCAGCATACCGATAAGCGCGATCAGACAAACCAAAAGATACCGGATGGTGGCCCATTGAATACTCACGTGCCATGAACCGCGAATCCCCATATTACCATACTGCAGCTGGACAGATATAATTCATCGAATAAAACGATGGGTATCTAAACCCAAAATTAATTTATCGAACTATCTTGGTTATTGGTATCTCCAGTATATCCTCTGCACCGGCCGCCTTGAGCTCAGGAATCAGGGTATTTACCTTACTCTTGAGCACCACCGTTTCAAGACTGAAATAATCGATGCCATGGAGCTTTGCAACCGTTGGTTTCTTCAATGCCGGAAGATTTGCAACTATTGAGTCAAGTACTCCGGCAGGTACATTCATCGAGAGGAGAACCTTATTTCTGGCATCAATAACACCCATAAGGAGGGTTACAATCTCTTCAATCTCCTTTCTTTTGACCGGATCCTCAAAGCTGGCCTTGTTTGCAATGATGGTTGTATATGACTCCATGATCTGCCCGATAATCTTAAGACCGTTCTTTCGCAGTGTCGTCCCGGTCTCGGTCAGGTCAACAACCACATCCATAAGGTCAGGAACTTTCGCCTCACTGGCGCCATAGGAGGGAAAGAGCCGAACAGGAATATTCAGTTTTTCAAAAAATTCTTTGGTTATTTTGGGATATTCCGTGGTGATACGACTATCAGGCCTGATTTCCTGCACGCATGAGATGGGTTCATCCTGATGGACAGCAACAACAATTTTGACTATACCCGGTCCTGTTTTACTGTAATTGAGCTGTGCCACCTCCTGCACCTGTGCTCCGGACTCATGAATCCAGTCAAGTCCAGATATACCCATATCAAAGTACCCCATCTCAATATAGGTTGGAATCTCCTGGGGTCGTAATATCTTGACTTTTCCTATCCGGGAATCATTAATCTGCGGGTTATAATCGCGGTCTGTCCTTCTTACTTCAAGATCGGCTTCCTTAAAAAGTTGCAGCGTCTGTTCCTCAAGGCTCCCTTTCGGAAGTGCCAGATTAATCATAGAACAATTAAAGGTCAGATATAAATTAAACCATGACGGTTTGTATCCGACGAGAGGATCGGCATCCAACAAGTCATATGAATGATGTGATGAATGAGTCTTTGTATGACAATGGTGTATCAATGATCCTCCGTGCAGTATCTTCGTGAATGAACAGGTTTAAAAAACATCCAATCAAACGGTTTTACAATAGTTGATATCATTTTCATAGGAAACGGGATAGCATGATTACGATTCATTTTGACGAAAAGGGCTTGGTTCCGGTTATAGCACAGGATTATTCAACAAAAGATGTACTGATGCTGGCATATGCCAACAAGGAGGCGATAGATCTGACTCAGTCTACCGGATATGCTCATTATTACAGCAGAAGCAGGAATAAACTCTGGAAAAAAGGAGAAGAGTCCGGACATCTTCAAAAAGTTCATGAAATTTTAGTAGATTGTGACGAAGATGCAGTCATCTATGTGGTGGACCAGCTCACCGCAGCATGTCACACCGGATACCGGTCTTGCTTTTACCGAAGGCTTGACGGGACTGTTTCAGGAGAGCGGTTATTTGATCCGGCTGATGTGTATAAAAAGGAATGAAACATCTGTACAACTGGAAATCAATGGAATATAACGGAGAGATGTAATCATATATGGTATACAAAACAGGATATACCAGTGGATGAAAACCTTACAAGAAGATCCTGGACCGTTTTGATGAATCCGGATAAACCAACAACTCTCGGGTACATTGATCAATAATGCGGGTTGCGAGTATAGAGTTATATTGTAACGGCATAAATAATAAAAGGCATCCCGATTCTGCTATGCATAAATGCATAACAGAAACATTTGAGGTCAGGTACATCTGATAGATACTATTCACGAGAGGATCGCTAAAAACCCCCTTCCAAAAAATGGGATAAGTACGGTATAAACCTTCGAACAGGAAAGATGGGTTTTTCGCTATCTTCTGTCATCAGAATACCGCACCATTCCGGTACATCATCACCCAGCAGGAATAAAAATCACCATATCTCCTTCCCGTCGAAGTTGACCACGACTGATAAGAAGATTAATTCCCTGATCAATTCTTTCCTGAAGCACTGAGTTCATACGTTTTATGCCAAAAACAGATCCGATGGCACGGCTCAGGACGCTGATACTGAGAGAGCGTTTCTGCTTGATCAGATGAATCATTGCGTTACAATACTCATGAACTGATATCTCATACGCTTTCCGCTGCCAGGGATCACCGGGCGGATGAGAGCGGAAGGTTACATATTCCACAAATGCCTGATGATCTGACCAGAAAAAGATCTGGTCTCCTTCTGTTTCATAATGGAAAGAGAGCGAATTGAGAAGGGATTTTATTTTTTCTTTTACCGGGGATGTTTTCCGGGTTATCCGCCAGTGGGGAAGAAGCCTCGACAGACAGATATCAAAAGAAACAGGACCCTCTATCGAGACAATTTCTTGTAAAACACGGATGATCTCCTTGTCATGAGTTCCGGCCAGAAGATCATCCTTTGTTCCCAAAACCTCATTTCCAACGTAGGCAACGTAACAGATCTCAGGAAATTGTATCGGATGGGATATGTTCATATATGATTTCAGGGTTCCGTCAAAAGATTCGGAATCAGATCTCATACATGTCAGATCGCTGGATATATCACCTTCATTCCCATCATCAAGGAGAGCATCATCAGTCTCCTGATCACTCTCCAGATAACCCTCTTGTCCTTCGTCCTCCCCCGGGCAGTACACCATTGTCTCAGGTGCATACTCCTGACGCATCTCTTCGATGATCCGAATGATACGATTTCGTTCCTCCTCCGGATCGTCCCACCAGTCTGTACACCATACCCGGTGAATTATCCATCCAAGAGTAGAAAGAACAGATTCGGTGAGAATATCCCGATCACGGGCCGACTCTGCCTCCTTATATCCAGGCCCGTCACACAGAATACCAAGAATATATCGTCCCGGGATATCGGGATCAATGACTGCAATATCTATCCGGTATCCTCCGCATCCAACATTCATATGAACCTGATATCCTTGTGATTGCAGGGTCTTTGCAATCTCTGATTCAAGAGGTCTGACCTTGATCTCCACATCCCGCATACAAACTTCTGATATCGCTTTTGGACCTTTTTCAGCAAATTCGAGGAATGATTTGAGTAACAGGACACCCTTTTTGCGGGTTCGTGTCAGATCAATCTGATCAGGATTCAATGAGGAAAAGACGCAAATCTCTTTTCGTGCACGGGTGATCGCCACATTCAGGCGTCTCTCCCCCCCGTCACGGTTGAGAGGGCCAAAGTTTAGTGACACCTTTCCAGACTGGTCAGGGCCATACCCCACTGAGAAGAGGATGACATCACGTTCATCACCCTGAACATTCTCAAGATTTTTTATAAAAACCGCTTCAGGCCTGTTTTCATGAAAATATGGTTCAATATCCGGCCGTAGCCGTCGTTCTCTCTCCAGCAGTGACCGGATAAGATCCTGCTGCCGCTCATTGAAGGTAATAACCCCGATGGAATCTCCTGATGTGACCGGATCACGGAGCCGGCGGATAATCTCGCGTACCACGGCAAGAGCCTCTGCATGATTTGTCCTGGAATTACCCGAATCAAAGATCCCGTTTACATGGACAAGCGATATCGCCTTGCCGGTATATGCCGAGGGGAAGGTACGAAGCCGGTTTTGGTAAAAATGATAATTGCTAAACGCAATAAGGCTCTCATGTCTGCTCCGGTAATGCCATGAAAGGTGCATCTCAGGGATTCCTGACGCAATGCACTCGTCAAGAATGCTTTCCAGATCTACGGCAGACGTTCCGTATTCATCATCACTATCATTCACCCGTTTGAAGATGTTTGTCGGCGGGAGCTGTTTTGGATCGCCCACGATGATAGCTGCCCTCCCCCGTGCAATCGCCCCAATCGCATCAGAAACAGGAATTTGTGACGCTTCATCAAAGATTACCAGGTCAAATACAAAAGAATCAGGATCCAGGTATTGAGCAACAGAGATGGGGCTCATAAGCATGCAGGGCTTGATTTTTGTAAGAATAGATGGTATATTCTGAAAGAGTGAACGAAGCGGCATATTCCGCCGCGAAAGCTGTATCTGGTGCCGGAGAATGCCAAGCTCCTCTCGTTCGTTCGGATCCTGTCCCTGTGGGAGTCGTGCAAACAGGCGGGCTGATATCTCCTTTCTGGTCAGGGCTTCAAATGCTTCATCAGTCTCCCTGAACTTCTCAATGGAATCCTCAAATTTTGGACGATAAAAATCCCGGAGAACCGGATCCTGTTCACGAAGTCCGTCAACCCAGTGCTGGTAAAAACTCCGGCAGATGAGATCTTCAATCTCTGATGAGACAAGGTACCCATCTTCAAACCGTTGAATAATCTCAGAATACCCTTTTGATTCAGCTATTTTCCTGATTCTGTTCCACTGGCACCAGTTCTTGAGTTGTGATGTCTCCGATTCCCATTTTTTTACCGTTGCCAACTGGGCATTTAAAAGGTCAATCGTCGTTTGTTCCGGCCACAGCACCGCCGGATCGTAGTCAAGAAGTTCACTGAGAGATCTTCCTGCATCAGAATAATCATTCAGGGCTTTTTCAAAATCAATAAATTGTTGCTGAATAAATGGGCTCTCTGCTCCATTCTTCAAAAGCTCAGAGAGAGTACTCCAGCAGGTGACAAGGCGGGAATATTCATCCTCATTCACCGCGATATGTAACGCTGCAGTCTGAACTGATACTGCTGATTGGAGGAGGTCTTCACAGATATCCCAGTCCTCATCCTCCCCCCTCCAGTATCGGCCAAAGAGTGACACCGCACGAGAAGCATAGTCTGCAATGATCCTATCCAGATTCTGCATCCGTTTGATTCTGGGAAGATCCTGTGTGATCTCTTCAATGGAAGGCACTGCACACAGACAATAGTGCATCATATCCGACTGGATATCGCGAATCAATGCTCTCCGTTTTAAAAACCAGGCGGCATGTATGCCTGCTATCCTGCTTTCTAACGAGGAACAGTCAATCCTGCTGACCGAAGGATGGTATCGTCCTGCAAGCTCCGCCCTGATTTCACGTCGCTCCTTTCCAGCCTGAATAAACGTATGGATAGCTTCCCGCGTATGCGGATCACAAAGGCCACGAAGCAGATCAGCAGGAAAGAAGAATTTCTGAGCGATTAAAAGGTGATATATCGATACGATCTCATAAAGTATAGATGGGGGTGATCTCAGATGAATTCCAAGAATGTCGCAGAGTTTTGGGAATAGATCTAAGAGCCTCCCGAGTGCGAACCTGAAATTTCTAATACCTGCATCAACTGCTGTCTTCCACTTCACACTCCAGGAACTGCAATGCACCATCGCCCAGACATTCTCTTTGGGATGCACCATCTGACTGGTCACAATCTGGATATCATGAATAACGTCATGCATATCCCGAAGTGTCTCTGTGGTACATGCCGTAACATCCGGCCAGGAAAGCGGGATATACTGAACATGCCGGAGCGCAAGCAGACGGAGAAGGCCCTGATAGAAACTCTCACCAGTACTTCGCTCCGAGTGGAGGGCGTGGACATAGGAGTTCAGTTTCATCCGAAGATCAGCGAGGTATTCGGCATACAGATGAAAGTCCTGAGGAGAGATCTGTTCTTTCAGCTGGAGAGCCTCTTCAAACTGGCGCAGCACCTCGCGTTTATGGCTCTTGTTTGAATGAAGTTCAAGACAGAATGGTGCAAGACCCGACTCTTTGAGCCGGCTGTACACGACATCAAGAGCCACCCGTTTTTCAGCAACAAACAGGACCGTCTTTCCAAGAGCCATGCAATGAGCAATAATATTCGTAATAGTCTGTGACTTTCCTGTTCCGGGCGGACCATGAAGCACAAATGTCCGCCCTTCTCCGGCAGCAATGACGGCAGCAAGTTGTGATGAGTCGGCACCAACCGGACAGAAGATATCATCCGGTACATACGTATCATCAAGAGGTACGGCTGGACAGAATGACTCCTCCTTTGAAAGAGGGAACGATCGCGGATCAACAAGGGTTCGGATCAGGGGATGTTCCATGAATTGCTCCGCATGGGTATACAAATCCCTCCACATAAGATATTTCAGGAAGGTAAAGTGACCGATGATAGCAGTATTGAGAACCTCAAACCGGGGAAAATTCTTAAAAGCTTTCCTGAACTGATACAGGACAGCGGCCACATCAATCCCGTGATCATCCATGGGGAGAGGATCGATATGAGGAATCTCGATCTGAAAATCCTGGTACAATCGCTGTAAGAGAGTGGTATTCACCCGTGGCTCGTCATCCCCCATCCGGATAAAAAAACCTGATCGTACATCTTTGCGGGTAATTTCAAGAGGAATAAGCAGTATGGGGGCATAAAGGGGGATTGTGGATGAATCGCTCTCATACCATACCAGGGTTCCCAGTGCAAGGGAGAGGGTCTCTGCTCCACTCTCCTCACGGGACCTGGTCGCCTGATTATACAGAGATAAAAGCCTCTTACTCAGCTTTCGTTCAGATACATGACAATATAACCGATTCCGTGCTAATTCCTCAGTAAAAAATCCATACAGGGGATCATGGGGGAGAAGAGAAAAGGGGGGCTCATGTACAGGCTGATCAAAATGAAGGATCTGAAAGTTCCTCCCTCCATACACCGCATCCTTAAGGAGGGTAATATCAGGAGCAAGGAGGACAATAAAAGAAGCAGACCCTTGTACATTGAGCAGATGGTTTCGTAGCGAAAGGTCAAGCAGATTATGCATCCACCGTTCAATCCGGGGGTATACAGGCCGTTGTGACTCAGGGGGAATAACAGATTTGGATGAGTAGAGATCTGGAGGACGGCTGGTGCTGTAATCGAATCCCGGGCCCCCGAATGAGAGGGGTACCATGACGTCTCTTTCCCCTCTTTCGGAACAGGTCAATTCATCAGATACCTCATCCGGATGACATGGCCCATCTGGGAAGAGCGGGAGCGGAATAATATTGTATCTCCCGTTTCGCGATGTTCTGACGTCAATGACACAGCGAAATGCCGAATCACAGGCGATATACCTGCCTGCCCTCATCATTGACTCCTCAAAGGATACGGCAGTGTCAGAGGTTACCGTAACAACATCCAGAACCGCTATCTCATGCAATTCAACACGCTTCCTTACCGGAAGGCACTCATCAATGACCACATCAGGAAAGACATCATCGATGAGCCAGAATCCGGCGAAGGCATGTCCCTCTGTGATGCAGATAAGAGGATTTAGGCCTATCCTTTCAAGACATCCTGCATATAGAAGAGTAAGATCAAGGCAGTTTCCCATCCGGTACCGGTACAGGGAATCCGCCAGCCTTATTTTCTGCCCCTCTTTCTCAAAACCTGCTTCAGGTATTATATACCGTATCTTCTGATCCTGCAATGCACCATACACCGCCTGAGCCATCATGATGACCCGGTGTGTATCATGGGTCAGATATCCGGTTAAGGATGAGTCTCCGGTCAATGTGTACAGGATATCCTGTGCTCTTCGCACCAATGCTGACACCGCAGACGCATTCGGGGTAATAAATGCAGAGAGAAGTTCCGGGAGAGACCCAAGACCGCCCCATTGATCACAGGCAAGAACCCGGACAGGAAAAGACTGTCTGATCAGAGAAGTGCAATGATACGTGATTTCAATGGTAAGGATCCCATGAATCGGGGATGAAACCTCTCTGAAAAACTGATGGGAGAGGATGAGCGGGACGGTATGTATGGTGTATATCTCACCTGGTGCAAGCCGGGGTATTATGGTTTCAAACCGGTCTGAAAAGAGCGGATCAGATGTGATTGAAAGGTGAAGATGAATGTAGGAATAGTCAGACCGGTTCTCAACCTGTAACCGCTTGATAACCGGGATACGGTTCTGTTGGACGGCATAGCTGATCGCCGGATCATACTCAAGGATCAAAGACAGGGGTGACAGTCCGGCAGGTACAGGCTCTCTGTCTGGCAGGAACTCCTCATTCATTACCATAGTACCGTTCCGTTCATTTCTGTATGATCTGCGTATGATCCACGATCCGGGTAGTCAACGGTTGTATTGCTGTCTTCTCTGTTGCTGGAATGTATATTTTCGAACATTATCAGAGATTGACCGATAATTGAGAATATAAGAGAGAAATAGTCCCCTGCACGGGGATTTTTGTGTCAGGTGGGAGAATGTGGTGAACAGGAGTTCATATGATGGATGGTAGGGTATGCAGGGGATAATAGTAGTATTCATAAAAAACTATATGAATATACGTTTATGAACATGTTGAGCATTATGAACATTTTGAACATTAACCATAAACGGGGGATATTATGACTCCTGCCTCTGAAAGGCTTGAGGAACTCGTCCATATCATCCCCATCGGGTATGAGATTGACCGGGTGGTAACACCATTTCAAGAGATAAAAGCTCACCGGGTTCATCTCATATCAATGGATGATCTGTCAAAATATGATAATCCGGATGAACATGCCCTGACCTTCCGGCAGCACGGGTTTGATGAGCGAAATCGTGATATATTGGAACGAAAAGGGATTGAAGTGGTATTGCACCGGATTGACATGTTTGATATCATTGAAGTGATGAAAACCATTTCAACCCTTATCGTACGGGAAAAGAGGGAAGGAAACCGGGTCTACGTGAATATGTCTGCCTGTGGGAAGATAGCATGTGTCGGTGCGACACTTGCTGCCATGATACATAACGTCAGGCTGTACTATGTCAGGGCCAGCCGGTACTCATCCACGGAACAAGAACAGGATGAACACGGACTTTCCATATGTGATTCAGTAAAGGTCTGGCAGCTGGAGAATTTCAGGTTCGCCCTGCCTGATGAATCATCACTCCTGCTTTTAAACCACATGGCTAAATGCAATGAGGAACTCTCATGTGATGATCTCATCCGGTACCTCAACTCGATGAAGGTCGAAGGATTTGAAGAGGATTACTGGAATTATGCATATGAGAAACGAAGAAAAGTGCAGACAAAGTACCTGATGAAATTACAGAACCGGTACCTGAATAAACTGGATGATGCAGGATATATTAAAAGGAAAAAAGTAGGGAGAAACACCATGGTAAAACTGACAAAGACCGGGAGGTATGTTGCAGCAGTGAGCGGTATGGATGAGGATACTATGGAACGGCTTCAATCTCACTGACACATTTTTCCTCTGTCAGCACATATCTGCCTGACTGCCTTTCTCCCGTATCGTACCGCACCTAGAATGCCTCCTCCTGTCACTACCCGACCGGCGGGAAAAAACAGAAAGACCAGGGAGATTCTGCGGTAACTCAAGGAAGAACGAATCTGGTGTTACCTGCCATCCCTTCTCTGATAATCAGAACTGACAAAACCATATGGTACAGGAATAGGCGATAATTGATGATAGTGACTGTGATGCAACCTGCAACCAATGGAGGGATTTTTTGTCCATACCTACCGATACAGACGTAATCACACATGGCTCATGTCATCAAAACAACGGATAATTATATGATAAGAATGGCCTCTCCTTAAAAAATGGTACATCATAGGTTGTATCTGACCTGGTAAATAACCCCGTTCAAATCATCAGAAATAAGCATCGAACCGTCAGGAATAATCTCAAGATCAACCGGTCTTCCATAAACCTTTCCATCCTTGAGCCATCCTTCGATAAAGGGCTCATATGATAAGGCAGTTCCATTATGTATCCTGACCTCGGTAATTCTATAGCCAATCGGTTCTTTTCTATTCCATGATCCATGCTCAGCGATAAAGATCGATCCAGCATGGATATCAGGAAACATCCTCCCCGTATAAAACCGCATACCAAGAGACGCAACATGCGGTCCAAGTTCCTGTGCTGGAGGGGTACAGTTCATGCATTTATTCGGAGCCAGTGATCCGAATTCAGGATCATCAATTTCCGTCCCATGGCGATACGGATACCCAAAGAACATTCCTTTCTTTGGTGCATGATTGAGTTCATCAGGAGGAATATCATCACCAAGCATATCCCTGCCATTATCTGTGAACCAGAGATCTCCAGTCTGGGGATCCCAGTCAAAACCCACCGTATTCCGAATACCATGTGCATACATTTCAAGGCCGGTCCCGTCCGGATTCATCCGGTAAAGGGCAGCATACCGTTCATCTGGAGGAATACAGATATTACAGGGCGCTCCAACCGGAACATAGAGCATACCATCCGGACCAAACCGGATAAATTTCCATCCATGAGCAGGATCAGAGGGGAATGCGGTACTTATCACCACAGGTTCAGGAATGAAAGGGAGAGTAGAGAGAATGCCGGGATATTTAAGAATGCGGTTGATCTCAGCAACATAGAGATCACCATCCAAAAGAGCAACTCCGTTTGGGGCATTCAGACCTGTTGCGACTGGAATGACTGTCTCTCCAAATCCATCAGAATTCGTGTCACGGACGGCATAAACCGAATCGCCCCTCGTACCGACAAAGAGTGTTCCATCTGGACTATACGCAAGTGATCGGGCACCCGGAATACCTGAGCTATATACCGATATAGAAAATCCGGGTGGAAGCAGGATCTGTGACAAAATATTATCAAATGAAGAATTATGCGGAGAATAACCGGATTTTTCTGAATTCTGAAGAGGAGGGAGAGAACCAGAAGAACTCATGTACCCAGAAAGTGATATGAGTACGAAACACAGGATAAAAAATCCTGCTAATGCCATGATCTGAATTATCCGTTCGCGAGAAAGAACAGGCATACTTCACAATCGCAGGGATGGGTAATGAACATATTGGTTATGGCTGAATGTGAAAGCCGGGGGCCAGATTCGGGCTAAAAAATTTTAAGCAAAAAATTGTAAATTTACCGGTTATTCAGATCATTGTGGTCTTCCAAAAGAGAAGCGGATGATATTCTTTGGACAGACATCAATACACGCACCGCACAGAATACATTCAGCCTGTTCCATCCGGTTTTGTTCCACCATGGAGAGGACATCAAGCGACTGGGAACATTCCCTTGTGCATCGTCCGCAACGGATGCAGTCTTCAGAATCGGCAACGAGTTGGATTGCAGGAAGACCGGCCATATTCCTTATCTTCCTGCCAACGATCATAAGAACTGATATAGGACAGAACAGATGACACATTCCTCTTCTTCCAATAAGCAGTGCAATACCTGTGATAAGAAAGAGGATCACAATGAACACGGTCAGTTCTACTGGCCCGGTAACTGAGAGTCCGTTTGTGGTTCGATAAAAAGGCTCAACTGAGGAAATACCCCCTGCACGTATGAATAGCCCAAATATCGTGATAAGCCAGAGGACAAAGAGTCCATATCTGAACCGGTTTATCCAGGGGTTTGTCACCCGCTTTTCCTGCACTTTTCGGGCAAGATCCTGAAGAGAGCCAAAAGGACAGATCCAACCACACCATAATCTTCCCCCGATTATGGAAAAAATGAAGATGATGGTGAATAAAATGGCACTTCCGGTAACAATTCCTGATTTTGCTCCTTCGATAATGAGCACCGGTGAGAGATAAAAGAAAGTGGCCGGAAGGAGCAGCAGTGAGAGTAAAAGGATCAGACGTCTGAGCTTTTGCTGGTTCATAGATCACCTTTTTTATCATTACATCATGATTTTTTACTCTATAACCGTATATCGCTGGATATAGGTGACATCGGTATCCGACGGGGGTTCCCAGGACCGGCGGTACACCCCAGTAAAGGTCTGGTTACCAGGAGCTGTCGCTTCAAGGATCCACTCATGCTCCCCTCCGGCTCCGACAATCCGCTTATTATCAGGGCCGATAAAGGTATCATTCACGATTTTAAGTCCGTCACTTACGGATACATTCCAGGTATAGCCGGTTGTCGGGTTTTCCTTCAATGATACCGTAGTCTGCTCTCCGATCTTCAGAAGGACAGGAGGCTCTTGATCAGTCTTTTTCTGGAGCACGGCTATCTCCTCTTCAAAAGAAAGCGGGATATCAGGTTCAGATTCGGCATTTGTCTCTGATGGGACCGGAGTATTATCGGGCGTAATGGGATTTTCCACCGGACTGTTGGTTGTTCCGGTACATCCACAGAGACACACCGCCCCGGTCAGAAGCAGGATGATGAAAACATACGGATTCATACAATACATTCACGCCAGGAAGAGCAAAAATCTGTCGGTATCAGTGAGAGAAGGAGAATATGGTAAAGCAAGGAAGAGTAACTCTCCATCCGATATCTGAAGGATACACATACTATCATAAATATATGTCGATCGCAGTAGAAATTATTTATTATGGTTCGGTGGTAATCCATTATGAATGACCGAGAGAAGTAACAGCAGGATAGATTCTGATATCCTGCAGACTCTCCTTGACCAGAACCCGGTTGCAATGGCCCAATTTGACACCCAGTTTCTTTTTTTATACGCAAATCAGGCATTTTGTGATCTCTCCGGAATCCCTTTTGAAAAGGTTGTCGGGACCAGAATTGCCGACCTGAAAATATTAAAACTGGAGGGGGAAGGATCCAAAGCCGCCATCGAACAGAAACGAAGAGGGAAGGCACGGATAGAGGTTGAATTTCCATCCGGTTTCAAAATCCTGAATGCATATACCATCCCGGTTCTGGACGCACAAAAAAATGTCATATCAGCTCTCGGAGTGTATACGGATATTACTGCAGAAGAGTGGGAAAAACTGAAAACTAACCAGATAATTGAGAATAACCCAATCCCATTTCTGCTTTTAAAGACTGACCTGACCATTGAGGGAACTAATGAGTCCTTCATAAAATTGACCGGTTATACCAGGGAACAACTATTAAGAATGAATTTAGCCGATTTTAAAATCCTGAAACTGGAGGGTAATTCGGCACGGGATTGCATTACATCTAAAAAAGAAGCAATCAGTGATGCGCTTATTGAGTTTCCATCAGGGAAGAAGAATATCAGACTCTACTCAATCCCGCTTCTTAATGAGAAAAATGAGGTGAACTCAGCTCTTATCACCTGTGTTGACCTGACCCCCCAGAAGCGGCTCGCAGAATATCAGCAGACAGAAGTTGAACGGCTGGCACAAAACCTTCAGAATCTGGCGAACGGGATTCTGAACTTTGATCTCTCAACCGGCCAGGCTGATGAGTATACCCAGAAAGCCCAATCGCAATTTACCGTTATCCAGGAGAATCTCAAAGCTGCCGGGAGTAATCTGACTGGTGTCACACAAGAGATGGAACGACTTATCCGGGAAATTACAGCAGGCAATCTTAAATTCAGAGGTGAAGCGGAGAGATTTGCCGGAACATATAAAGAGATCATAGCAGGTCTGAATCAGCTCATTAAGTCGGTTGAGGTCCCGGTTTCTGCCTCCATCGCCCTCTCCGGTGAGTATGCAAAGGGGAACTTCGCTGCAGAACCACCAAATATCAAGGTTGAGGGAGATTTCCTGATATTAAAGGAGGCATTGATGAATATCGGGGTTCAGGTCTCTGCCGTGCTAAGAGAGATCGACCGTGAGATGGAAGAACTTACGAGCCGTGCCGAGGAAGCGAATGCCGGAGTAAAAGACGTTGCAGAAGGATCGGCTATGGTTGCAAAGAATGCTGCAGATGTGGGAAGCCAGAGTGAACGGGGAAAGCAGAATATCGACCAGGTTCTCCGGGCAATGATGGATCTCTCTGCAAATGTGGAAGAGGTTGCTTCAAGTACAGAATCAGTCAGCAGGGTTACCCATGATACCGATGAACTCTCAAAGAAAGGAGTTGAACTCGCTCATAATGCAGAAACCGGGATGAAGGGTATCATGGCATCATCAAATGAGGTGGAACGGATCATCACCGAAATCAAGGGTGAGATGGCACAGATAGGAAAGATCGTGAATGTTATCACGGACATCGCAAGTCAGACCAACCTCCTTGCGTTGAACGCTGCCATAGAAGCGGCTCGTGCCGGTGAAGCAGGACGGGGATTTGCCGTTGTTGCGAGTGAAGTCAAAGCCCTGGCACTTGAGTCCCGGCGTTCAGCAGAAAATATCGCTGAGATGATAACAAGCCTGCAGAAGAAGTCTGATGAAGCAGCAAATGCAATGGAACAGGCAGAGAATGCCGTATTACAAGGAAACGGGGCAGTTCTTGAAACCCTGAATATTTTCGATCAGATCGTTTTATCGATCGGACAGATTGCCAGGAACATGGATGATGTATCAAAGACGACCGAACAGCAGGCCGCGTCTGTCGAGGAGATTACCGCAAGTGTTCATGAGGTGAACAACCTGGTCGGGGAGATAGCAACCGAAGCCTTGTCAGCGGCATCTGCTGCCGAGCAGAGTTCGGCCGGGACCAGTCAGATTGTGACCGTGGTAGAGGATCTGAATAAAATAATTACTGAAGTTTCCAAAGCAATCGGGAAATTCCATTACAAATAAAAAATTAAAAATTTTTGGTCAGAGTAAACTTATTGTAGTCTGTTCCATACTCCCAAAACCGCTACTGGTAGTCGTCATAACTGTAGTGACCATCTGAATCATTTTCCCCAGCGAATTATACCAATATTCGACAGAATAATCATACCCGTTCGTTTTGGTGACTACTATCCCTTCATAATCATTTTTGGTAATACTGCTTATTATCCCGGTATCAGGATCCTGATCAAAGGTTCCGGTTCCAAGACCCTCTACCTCCGGAGGAATGAAAACCCCACCGATATGAGCCATTCCGGATACGGTACTGGTCGAACTCTGGGAAGTGAGAGTATCCTGGGAGACGGTAGTCACCACAACCGGAACAAATCGATCGGATTTTGCCCCGAATGTGAATGAACTGCTTCTGGGAAACTGGGATGGAGCACCGATCATTCCGTCTACGGTGATAGCTTTTACCCCGGAATAGGAAAGAGTAAGCCCGTTTGTCACCCACGAGGGCATGGAACCACTCACCCAGGGAACCTGGACTGTCCGGGTATTACGGAGAGCATATGTGGAAAAACTCCCTGACTGGCGTTGATACTGTTCCCCTCCATCCTGAAACCATGCGTCATTCCTGATATCAGATTTATGATACAGAAGCATACCTGTCTTCAGGTCATATATCATTGTCAGAACGCCGCCGCTGGTAGAAGAGGAATCAAACTTTATTGCATTATATGACGTTCCTCCAGTTGAATACGGGACACGGGTGACGGCAAAGGTCTGTGTTGACTGATCCGGAACAGCAGCGATAACATCGGGGTTTACCCAGAACGGACCACAACCGGCAGGGTAAACACTTCCGTGACTATGAACCAGGTGCATAGTATCATACGGGGGCTTGGGAGCATATGAG
>ERZ795060.2330-NODE-2330-length-19539-cov-4.944262_pt1 | contig 19539 bp, 13 predicted proteins | sample MGYA00375144_ERZ795060 | MGnify/ENA primary metagenome ERZ795060 (study PRJEB30189, sample SAMN05720157) | activated sludge metagenome | isolation source: anaerobic digester from wastewater treatment plant | place: Japan | collected 2015-05-15 ...
CATCTGCAAAAAGACGCACACAGCCGATCCTGTGCCCTATATCCTCTACGACAGCGGTGCGCCAGGCAAGACCCCCGGCAGGAGGTTCACGGAGGCCCACGCGAGAGCGACCGGCGTGTTCGTCGAGGAGGGATCGAGCATGCTGGCCAGGCTCATCGGCTGAGCCCTGCCGGTCGATGGCGTGAGCCGGCCTGTGAAGAGCGCCCGGGGCCTGCCACGTGCGGCCCGCCTACAGGCCCGACGTGACCACTTCACCCTCGGGGTCCCATGCCCTCTTACGGTTGCGGGCCCTTCTCGGCCCATGAGGACCGTGATACCGTGGAGTCACCGCCAGGGGCCGAGACGCCTTCACCGGGGCCAAGGGCAGACCTCGCACGTTCATGTCGGTCCCGTCGAGTCTCCGCACGGACCGCACTCGCCCCATGCCGGAACCCATACCGTGGCGAGGTGAAGCAGGTTCGCACCCAGAGCCGCACGCCCTTCTTTACCGGTTCCTGAAGGCGGACAGGTACGTGCTCTGTCGCTCGATCTCGAGGTCGAGCCTGTCCATGAAGGACTTGACGTCGGAGGTGGTGAGCGTGTGCCCACATTCTTCGAGGAACCGGAGCACCCCCCGGTCGATGAGCACGAAGTGACGGTCTTTCAGCGGGGTGATGCCCTTGGCGGTGCAGATGACGTCCGCCAGGTGGATGCAGCACGCGAAGAGGCGGTCGACCTCCGAGGAAGCGGGGTCGTGGTGGCAGGCCACGGCGTCGACGATCTCGGCAGGGAACATCCATTCGCCGAGGAGGATCCTCGCCACCTCCTGGTGGGTGATCCCGAGCATCCTCTCCTCCAGCGCGTGGTAGCTCTCCATGGTGTCCTCCTCCCACAGGACGCTCAGGAGCCTGTCGAAGCTCGTGAACACGTACTGGGAGAAGAAGATCTTCCCTACGTCGTGGAGGAGCCCTCCCACGAAGTACTTTCCCTCCACCTTCAGCCTCAGGTGCTCGGCTATCATCCTCGAGGCCACACCGACGCAGAACGAGTGCTTCCACAGCTGGTCCACGAACTCTGAGCCCTTGGGGTCGAACATCTTGAGCACCGACATGCTGAGCGCGATGTTCTGGATCTCCCTGAAACCCAGCACCACGATCGCATGCGACACGTTCGTGATCTTCTTGACGAACCCGTAATACGGCGAGTTGGCCACGGCGATCACCCTGCTCGTGAGCGCCGGGTCGCTCTCGATGATCGCGGTGAGATCCGAAGCGGAGGAGTTCTTCCTGGACGTCACCTCCAGGATCTGCTGGATGATGCCGGGAAGGGTCAGGATATCGGGCGCCCTCTCGAGGATCGCGAGGATTTTCTCCCGCTGGGATGGCGTCTCAACGTGCTCTACCATGATCGCGCCTTCTCTCGGGTGTCACCTCTTCACGGCATGCGACGCGGCCAGCCTGCCGGGCCGCCACACATGTGCGCCCTTTCCCCGGCGGGACGCATCCCACACTGAGGCTCGGTGTCCGCCTGTCTGCCATACCTGTTCCTTCGGAAAGGGGACCGGCCCACTTGAACACCCGCGGCTGTCACGGCACCGGGTGCGCCTGGGCAAAGACATTCACCAGGGGGCAAAGGCCTTTCACGCATACCCGCATGGGAAAGGACGGCCCCCGTGAACGAACTTTGCCTGCCCGGACGACCCTCTCTCCGAGGCCCCTCGTGCACTTTTGAACCACGGGTTACGCCCGGTCACGTCTCGACCGGAAGGCGGGGGTCCTCCCCACGAAAGACCGTGGATGCGAGGCGCGAGCGGGGCTCACGATCGAGTCCGGGCTGCTTTTCTTCAGGACGAGGGGGTGCTCGACGTCTGCCGATGACAGAACGGTCATGCACTTAAAGAATAGCCTATCGATTCCCGATAAGAGACCATGATGGTGATGAGCGCCTTCATTCTTGTCGTCGTGGTCCTTGCCGTCGGCGTGCTGGTCTGGATCGTGGCCGACACCAAGCGTTCGCAACCCCCGGCCAAGCCGACAAGGAAGGCCCCCGCCAGATACGTCAGCGTCTCGCCGCAGGAGGACATCGGTTCTTTCCTTGAGGTCTACAACCAGGAATGGAAACCCGACAGGGACGCCCTCTCCCATGCGCCCGAGTCCGTGCTCGAACTCGTGGAGAAGATCGAGCAGATCTCCCCGCTCATCACCGAGCTCTCCTCGAAGCTCAACGACCCTGACATCAACCCGAGGGAGATCAGCAAGATCATCGTCCAGGACCAGGGCCTGACCTCCTTCATCCTGAGGAGGGTGAACTCGCCGTACTACGGCCTGCTGCAGAAGGTGGACAACATCTTCAACGCCATCGTCATCCTCGGCTACAACGAGATCTACCGGATCGTCATGGAGGAGCGCACACGGAAGATCGGCATCCGCCAGGACAAGGCCGACTGGGTCCACGCGAACGTCACCTCCACCATAGCGGCCTACCTCACGGGTGTGAGCCGCATCGGCGTGCCTGGAGGGACCATGGTGACCCTCGGCATGCTCCACGATATCGCGCTCACCGTCATGGCCGCGTCCTTGCCCGCACCCCCCGGCGGCTTCTCGAAAGACCCCAGGGAGCGGCTCAGGCAGGAGACGGAGCACTACGGCATCGACCACGCGACGCTCGGAGGGCTCCTCGCAAAGCACTGGGGCATGCCTCAGAGGCTTGTCGCCTGCATCGCGGCCCATCACTGGCCGATGTTCTGGCCTGTCCGCGAGCTTGCCAAGGCGCACGGGGACATCGTGAAAGAACTCTCCATCCTCGCCATCTCCGACGTGGCGGCGCGCGCCTTCACACAGGAGATCTCGGGGCCGTACATCGGCGACGACTACTACCGCTTCGTCAACAGGCCGCCCAGGGTCGAGGACATCCTGACGCCCGAGATCACGCGTGACATAAAGCGCATCTACAGGGTCATGCTCGACGACACGCTGGAACACGGGGAAGAGCCCGAGACCTCACAGACGACCCGTTCCGCCGAGTCCACCCCTGCGAAGGACTGACGGCACCCAGGATCGCCTCCCCCCTCTCATACCCGCACGAGCCTTGTGCCGAATCAGGGCCATATCGACATGGCCCCGGCCCTGGACTCATACCCGCGCGCGCCTTGTGCCGAAGGCCTGGCGGCAAAGGACAAAATTCATCCGAACCGCCGGAGGGTCACCAGGCGCCCGGGGCCTTGCGGCAACGGCATGTCGCAGAGACCTTTCTTGCCCACCGGATCGGCAAGGAAACACGGGGTCTTCGAGAATGTGTGACGGGTATGGAGACAGGGACGAGCGGGGGCGACCACACGGAAAAAACCACAGACCGCACGGAGGCGGCCTGTGGTTCTGTCTCTTCTGTGGGAAGGGCCTGCTTCAGCTGATCATGACGGAGACGCGGTTCACGTCGAGGGCATAGAGATCCGTGGGTGCGTGCTTGAGGGCCTCGACCACGGACGCCAGGAGATCCCTCGCCTCGTCCACGCTCTTCACCTCGGGGCTCGATGCCTGCCTGTTCTCGATGGAGACGACGTCCTCGATCTCCTTTCTCTCCTTGGCCGCATCGGCCTTCCTGAGGGCCTGATCCCCACCCTCTCTTCTTATTATGTTGATTACATTACCCATTTCAGGACTGACCTTCATCGCGGTCCCCTTTCGAGAGTTCTTCGCTTATCTTATCGGCATCACGACTCTTTACTTGAGACCATTTTCAGGGGGGGTCATCGAGGGGTCGGGAACGCCCCGTGAAGCCGGCCGCCGAGGCATTCACGGCCCACCCGGAGTGAAACGGGCATTTTCGGTACCCGCGATCACCATGGACGGACCGCAGAGGCTCGCCTCCATTCCCGGCCAAAGGGTTCCGGACAGGTCACGGCGGGGAAGCGGGAAGGTCTTCATCGACCCGGCCTCGCCCCTTGCTGCCCGCGTCACATGCCCGCAGGACGACGTCGTGACCCGGGCCCCCCGGAGCAGGCCCGTGCCCCGGGCAGCCGACGGATGCAGGTACGGATTGGGCCGGAGGGGGATGCAGCCCCCTCCGGCCCTCAGTCCGTTACGGGTTCATCTCGTACTCGCCGTTGAGGGCCGACACGTACTTCTCCCACACCCTCTGGTACTGCTCGGGTGCAGGCACCGCCTTGATGAGCATGATCTTCGTGCAGTACCCGCGCTGCTCGTCCGTGGAGGCGTGGTTGCCGTAGATCTGGAGGGCGAAGTGGGCGAAGTCACGCACCATAAAGTCGAAGATCTGGTTGACGACGTCGTCTTCGACCTTGTCTATCTGCGCCTGCTCGAGGATGAGCTGGCCGTAGACCACGATGGAGAACATCTCGCCCAGCGGCAAGGACCACGACGGGTCCATGTCCTGCGCCTTGTCCGGACCCGCCTTCTCGAGCATCTCCTTGAATATCTCGGTCTGCTTCATGAACGCTCCCACGTTCGGCAGCGACTTGAACGCATCGAAGACGGGCTTGTAGTCGTGGAACTGTATGGACCCCAGGCCCTTGGTCGGACCCTGGTCGAAGAGGAACATGTCGTCCTTGAGGGAGAAGTCGGGCGGCACGGGTGCGTACTCGGCCGGGTTGAAGAAATAGTTCTTCATGAACTTCCGTATCAGCTGGACGTTGACGTGCACCGTGCCCTCGAGCTTGGACGGGCCGCGCATGTCCGAGGCCGCCATGTGGAAGTACGTGTCCTTCTCGAACCCCTTGGCCGCGATCACGTCCCACAGGAGGTTCACCACGTCCTCGGACTGGAGCGTGACCTTCATCTTGCTCGTGGGGTTGTAGAGGAGGTAGCGCCTGTCCTTGGGGGATGCGTTGCGGAAATAGTCGGTGGCGCGGCGCTGGTACATCTTCATGGCCACGAGCCTGAGCCAGGCGTCCATGAAGTTCTTCCGGACGTGGGGCATGTCGGTGACCCTCATGCCGTAGAGTATCCTGTTGGACGCGTGCGTGATGGCCTCGTAGAAGCAGTGCTCGGCCAGCCCGATGGAAGCCGGGCCGATGTTGAACTTGCCGATGTTGACCGTGTTGAGCGCGCAGTCCCACGCGTGCGGCCCCCTGGAGAGGATGTCGTCCTCCGTGACGGGGTAGTCGTTCAGGGCGAAGTTGGAGACGTACTCCTGGTGGTTTATGACGTTCTTCTTGAGCTGGTATGCCTTGTGCCGGTAGTTGGTGACGAAGAACACGTAGTCGTCCGTCCCGTCCTTCACCTTGCCGAGCGTCGAGACCATCTCCGCCTCGTTGCCGTTGCCGATGTAGTACTTCTCGCCGTTGGCCACGTACGTGCCGTCGCCCTTCGGGGTGAGCGCGGTCTCGGTGGAATAGATGTCCGCTCCGTGGGCCCTCTCCGACAGGCCGAAGGCGAAGATGGCGCCCTCCCTGAGGAGCTTCGCGGCCTTCCTCTTCGCCTTCTCGTTGGGGCTCATCCAGATCGGCCCGAGCCCGAGGATGGTCACCTGGAAGCAGTACCAGTACCCGAGCCCGTAGAAGGCAAGCAGCTCCGAGTACTCGGAATTGCGCGCCGTGTCCCAGCGGGCGTCCGGGTCTCCGTCCGCATACTGGCTGGGCGTGAGCAGCTTGAAGAAGATCCGTTCCCTGCCGATGAAGTCGATGAACTCGCGGTACCAGATGGCCCTGTGGTAGTCGTCGAGAAGCCTCTGTTTCCCCATGTTCTCGAAGAAGGCGATGGTCTTCTCCATGATGGCCCGCGAGCCCTCGTCGGCCATGAGACTCTTGAACTTTTTTGGCTGGATCAGATAATTCATATCACTCTCCTTTACTCGGTTCTTGACGGAATCATCGAATTCCAAAGGCACCCGTGACCCCCTGCGGGCACAGGGAGACACGGAACCTTCCTTTCATACACGATCGTGCCGCAAAAGGAAACGTCTTTTGTGAAACGATCGTTCACGCTACTTTTACACACCCCGCGCCCTCAGACGTTCACCGGCAGTGTCGCGGGGATCAGGAGCCCCGCCTCGAAGGCCTGCCTCTCCAGGTCCTCCCGGAAGTCCGGGTGGGCGATAGAGATCATGGCCTTGACCCTGTCCGGGATGGACCTCATGTACAGGTCCGCCACGCCGTACTCGGTAACGATGTACATGGCGTCGGACCGGGGCGTGGTCACCACGGTGCCCGGCGCGAAGTTCAGCACGATCCGCGACATGAGGGACCCGTCCTTGTTCCTGCCCGTTGCCGGCAGGGCGATGAACGACTTCCCGCCCTTCGAGGCGAGCGCGCCGCGCACGAAGTCCGCCTGGCCGCCCGTTGCGCTGTACTGTAAGTGGCCGATGGTCTCGGACGCGATCTGCCCCGTGAGGTCCACGGTGAGCGCCGAGTTGATGGAGCACAGGTTGTCGTGGCGCCTGATGGTGTCGTAGTGGTTCGCGATCTGGATGGGCATGGACAGGATGGTCGGGTTGTCGTCGCAGAAGTCGAGCAGCCTCTTGGTGCCGATGATCAGGCCGCCCACCGCGATCTTGTCGCGGAAGATGGTCTTCTTCCTGCCCGTGATGACGCCTAGCTCCGCGAGCTCGGCGATGGCGTCGGAGAGGATCTCCGCGTGGACCCCCAGGTCCTTCTTCTCGTGGAGGAAGTAGGCGACGGCGTTCGGGATGCCCCCGATGCCCAGCTGGATGGTGGCGCCGTCCTCGATGCGCTCTGCTATGTGCTCGCCGATCTTCTTCTCCACGTCCGTTATCTCGATCTCGGGCACGACGGGGAGATCGTGGTCCTTTTCCACGATGAAGTCCACCTCGCTCACGTGAACCACGTTCTCGATGCCATGGACCCACGGGGTCTTGCTGTTCACCTGGGCGATGACCTTCCTGCACTTTTTCGTGGCATACCTGCCATAGGCCACGCCGCAGGGGCCGAAATTCATGTAGCCCCGGTCGTCGGGCGGGGTCACCTCGATCATGGCCACATCGTGCGCCTTGGCACGGTCCAGCGCCTTGTATGCCTTGGAAAGGTGCATGGGGAAGGGAACCACGTTCCCCTGGGGCATGAACATCCTCTCCAGCGGGCCGCAGTACCCGCTGTAGTACGTGATCTTGCCGACATAGTCCCCTCCCAGGAACGCAAAGGGGTATATCAGGAGGTTGCTGGCGATCTTCACCTTCTGTATCTCGTCCTTGCGGGCAGCAAGCGCGTTCAGGATGTCTATGGGCGCGCTGTTGACCGGCGGGACCACGATCCAGTCGCCTGACTGTACCTGGGCCGCGGCCTCTTCCGCCGTCACGAGCTTGTTTTTGTACTCATCCCTCCATCCCTTCTGCGACGACTGTTCCGCCATGGCGTCCTCCCCGGTTGTATGTGGTGGTCAGCCGGGGTACGAGCAGAAGGCGTGCCACACCCGGGGCATTCTCACGCTATTCATTTCATGGGAGATTTCAGTTGGGATGCAGCGGAACTGCCCATATGTCGTCACTGTCCGCCCAAATATCGTCTTGCCTCCTGCGGCAAAGGGGCCTACACTCCGTGAACGCCCAAAGGAGGTGCATCATGGCGGATCTGCAGAACAGGCACTGGCAGGCCCTGGCGCTGCTCAGGGCCGTCGGGGAGCCGGTGGAGTCCGACCTCGTGTCGGCCCTTGTCCCGCTGCGACAGGCGGAGCTGCAGGGGTTCCTGCGCGCCGGCTTCGACGCCGGTCTCGTGCTCGTCCATTCCGACGGCCGCATCGCCCTGGCACGGGACCTGCCCCACGAGGTCGTCCGGAAGCTGAACCGCATCACCACCAGGGAGCACCTCTTGACCATGATCGAGAAGATACGCAGGCTCGGCCTCCAGGAGAGCCTGAGCGGCCGCGCCTTCGTCTCGCTCCTGGCAAAGGCGGGCCGTGACCACGACGCCGCCGTGTTCGCCGCGGAGTCGGCCCGGAGGTCCGTCCGTGCGGGGGACAAGCGGGAGGCCCTGGACCTCCTGGAGACCGCCCACGCACTGGCAGCCCCTCACATCGGCATGCCCGAGTGGGACAAGCTCTTTCTCGACACGACCAACGAGCTGTGCCGCCTGCGGCTCAACCTGACCCGCGACATCCACGGGATCCCCGCCATCCTCGAGCAGGCCTACCCCGTGGCCGAACGGATCGGCGACCTGCGGACGCTCGCCCGCTGCGACCTGGTCACGGGCCTGTACCGGTACATCATCGGCCGCACGGCCGAGGGGCTCGGGCTCATCGCCTCGGGCCTGGACCAGGCAAGGGCCCTGGGAGACGAAGACATCATGGCCGTCTCTGCCGAGTTCAGGGGCGTCTACTACTACCTCCAGGGCATGTACAAGGAGGCCGTGGACAGCTTCGAGGTCGTGGTGCGGCTCGGCGCCAAGGCGCCCACCTTCCTCCCCGAGCACCTGGCCTCGCACTCGGCCCTGGGCTACTGCTCAGCCCTGCTGGGCCAGTACCACCGCGCCGTGGGCGTGCTCGACTCCCACTGGCGCAGGTCGAAGATGGCCGGGAACGACCGGAACACCTGTTTCTTCGAGGCCCTGCTCGGCATCGTGCTCATCATCATGGGGAGGAGGCAGGAGGCGCACGAGCACCTCCTCGGCGCCTTGAGAGAAGCCGAGGACGGCGGCAACATCCCCGCCCTGCACGTGGTCCAGAAGGGGCTCGCCTACTACAGCTACTTCGAGGGCGACCTTGAGGAGGCGTACCGGATCACGAAGGACACGGTCTACGCCGAGGCCATCGGGCCCCAGTACAACTGGCCCGTCACCCTGGAGATGCTCTACGCCTTCCAGGCGAAAGGCTACCCGCCCATTCCCGGCTTCGGTTTCGAGGAGGAGATGGAAAGGGTCCTGTCAGGGCCCAACGTCCACCTGCGGGGGGTGGCGCTGCGCCTGCGCGCGCTCCAGGCCCGCTCCAGGGGCGACGGCCCGGAGGTGGTGCTCCCGCTCCTGGAGGCGAGCGAGTCGGACCTGCTCAGGACCGGCGACACGATCGAGCTTGCCAAGACCCGCTCCGAGATGGCCCGCGTGAAGCTCGACCAGGGCGACCGCGCGGCGGCCCGGAACCTCGCACTCATGGCCTGGGAGGGCCTCGGCGGCTACGGCAGGGAGCTCTTCCCGGACGATCTCGCGCCCCTGCTGGGGACAGGGGCCGCGGGCAGGGCCCTGCCCGGGAGGAAGGAGTTCCTGGACCGCTTCATGGACCTCATGGACGAGTTCGTGCCCAGCACCGACCGCGAGGAGCTCCTCACCCGCCTCGTATCGGCCGCGGGCAGGTTCTTCGGCGCCGAGCGCGGAGGCCTGTTCTGGTTCACCGGGCCGAGGGAGACGGCCCGGCCGGTCCTGAGGGCATCGTTCAACCTCGACCGCTCGGAGGTCTTCTCCGAGGAGTTCCGCTCCACTCTGGGGCTCGTGTTCAAGGCCTTCCGCAACGGCGAGCCCCTGGTGCTCCGCCCGGGCGGCGTCACCCGCGGAACCGCGAAGCACCAGGCCGTGGCCGTCATCTGCCTGCCCGTCGTGGTCTCCTCTGAGGTGGCTGGGGTCCTGTACCTCGACAACACCTACGTCGACCCGGCGGGCGAGGTCATCGACCGGGACGTGGTGGTCAGGGTGGCCCGCCACATCGGGGTGTCCATCGAGCGCATCCTCCACTTCACCGGCATGATGGACGCCTACAGGTCCCGGCTCTCTACGGCCAGGACCTCGGAGGGCGAAGGGTCCGCACCGGGGGCCATCCTCGGGCAGAGCCCGGTCATGACCGCGCTGCTCGCCCAGGCCGACCAGGCCGCCGGCACGGACGCCACGGTGCTCATCACCGGGGAGACGGGCTCCGGCAAGGAGCTCCTGGCCCGCAGGATCCACGACATGGGCAGGCGCAAGGCCGGTCCCTTCGTGGTGGTGGACCTGGCCGCCGTGCCTGAAACCCTGGTGGAGAGCGAGCTCTTCGGCCACGAGAAGGGCGCGTTCACGGGCGCGGAAAGGCAGAAGCAGGGCAAGGTCGAGCTCGCGCACACCGGGACGCTCTTCATCGACGAGATCGGCGACGTGCCCCCCTCGGTCCAGGTGAAGCTGTTGCGGGTGCTCCAGGAGAAGAGCTTCACCCGCGTGGGCGGCACCCGCGCCATGACCTCCGACTTCCGGCTCGTGGCCGCCACCAACCGCGACCTGAAGAAGGACATGGAGGAAGGCCGCTTCCGCCAGGACCTCTACTACCGGCTCAACGTGGTGCCCCTGGCCCTGCCCCCTCTGCGCCAGCGGGGATCGGACGTGGTGCTCTTGGCGCAGGAGTTCCTGGACCAGTACGCCAGGAAATACCACCGCACCCTGCCCGGCCTCACGGAGGAGGACATCCGGGCGATCACGGCCTACCCGTGGCCGGGAAACGTCCGGGAGCTCAAGAACGTGATGGAGAGGACCGCCATCCTCTCCTCGCCGGATCGCCTCCTGCTCAGCCTGCCCGTCTCCCATGGCGAGGACCCCGAGTCCCCGTTCGCGGACAGGCCCACCATGGAGGAACTCCAGCGCCGCTACATCAAGCACGTGCTCGGCCTCACCGGCGGGCGCATCGGCGGCCCCGGGGGCGCGGCCCGGATCCTGGGCATGAAGCGCACCACGCTGCAGGCGAGGATGAGGAAGCTCGGGATCGCCTGAGGGGCATCCCCGTGCACGCGCAGGGGGAGCCTAGCGCACCTCCACCTCGATGGTCCCCGTCCTGCCTGTGCGGTGATCCAGGGCGTAGACCGACACGTGCTGCCCCTTCTTGATGGCGCCCGCGAGGGAGACGAAGTCCTCCACGCCCTCGACCGGCCTGCCCTCGACGCCCAGTATGAGGTCGCCGACCTCGAAACCGGCCTTTCCGAGCGGCCCCTTCGGGTCCACCCAGCTGATCGCCACGCCCTGGTCCTTGTCCAGGCCGTACCTGTCACGCTCCTTGTCGGACACCGGCCTCACGTCAATCCCGAGCTTCTCCCTCAGCCCCACGGCCATGAACTTGACCGAGTCCTCGAGGTTCCCCACCTTGACGTCGAGCGTGATCCTCTTGCCGGAACGCAGGATCCCAAGCCTGACGACCTTTCCCACGGGCGTGGACGCGATGAGGTTCCTGAGCTCGGCCGAGTCCGCCACCTCCTTGCCGTCGACCGACAGGATCACGTCCTCGGGCCTGACACCGGCCTTGTGCGCCGGCCCGCCGCTGAGCACGTCCGCCACGTAGACGCCCTTGGGGCTGTCGAGCTTGAGCTCCTTCATCTTCTCGAAGGGGATGTCCTGGATCGAGACCCCGAGCCACCCACGCTGGACCTTGCCCGTGGCTATGAGCGAACGGGCTATGTGCACGGCCATGTTGCTCGGGATGGCGAAGCCGAGGCCCTCCGATCCGCCGGACTGCGAGGCGATCACGGCGTTCACGCCTATGACCTGCCCGTCGAGGTTCAGCAGGGGGCCGCCGCTGTTGCCGGGGTTGATGGCCGCGTCCGTCTGGATGAAGTCCTGGTAGGTGTCCGGGTCGGTGATCCCCTTGCGGTGCTTGGCGCTGATGATGCCCTGGGTCACGGTCTGGTCGAGCCCCCGCGGGTGCCCGATGGCCACCACCCACTCACCCACCTGGACGTTGTCCGAGTCCCCGAACACGACCGTGGGGAGCTTTTCGTCCGCGTTGATCCTGATCACCGCGAGGTCTGTCTTGGGGTCTGCCCCCACGATCTTCGCGCCGAACTGCCTGCCGTTCGAGAGGATGACCTGGAGCTGGCTCGCCCCGGCCACCACGTGGTTGTTCGTGAGGATGTACCCGTCCTCGCTGATGATCATCCCCGTCCCGATCCCCTTGAGCTCCCTCTTGAACTTGCGCGGGCCTTCGGGGAAGTTGAAGAACCGGCGGAAGAAGGGGTCGTTCTCGAAGGGCGAGAAGGGGTTCGCGATCTCCTGGCTCTGCGTCACCTCAATGTGCACCACGGCAGGGATGTTCTTCCTGGCCACCTCGACGATCACGTTCCTGAAGTCGATCTCTCCCTTGGCGAGGGAGGAAGAGCGTTCCGTCTCCTGTTTGATGAGGCCGCCCGAGGGGGCCGCCCCAGGCGAAGGCGCCTTTTTCTCCTGCCCTGCGTCCCGGGTGCACGAGACGCACAAAAAGACCGCCGCCAGCACGCAGAGCGCGTAACGAGTGAGCCTACCAGCCATGTACACCTCCTTGTCCGGGCCACCCATAATAGCACGAACTCGCTCCCACGCAAGGGGCTCTTGCCCGCGGCACCGCCCGGGGCAGCCACGGTTCGAGGGTGTATACACCGGAGTATCGTTTATCGTGCCTGGGGTCGCGCGTCTCGATGACCGGGGTGCGCCACCCGGCAAAGCCTGGACGAGGCCGCGCCCCTTAAGCCCGTCCCGTCCACCCCAACCGGCGGTTGCGCCTCGGTGTCGACGGTGGTAAGAGAGCGATCCTCGGAGACAGGAGGGACAAGGCTCCATGAAGATCGGCCTCATCGGCATGGCGAAATCGGGGAAGACCACCGTCTTCAACGCCCTCACCGGGCTGTGGGCGGCCACGGACCAGTACGAGTCGGCCCGGATGGAACCCAACGTGGCATTCGTCCGGGTGTCCGACAGTCGTGTCGACAGGCTGGCCGAGCTCTACCGGCCGCGCAAGGTCACGCACGCCCTCGTCGAGTTCGTCGACTTCTGCGGCTTTTCTGGCAGGCGGCCCGAGAGGAAGTCGCTGTTTTCGGCGAGCGACCTGGCCCTCGCCAGGGGCGTGCACGCCCTCGCGCTCGTCGCGAGGAACTTCCACGAGACGTACCTCGACTCGACCCTCGGCCCGCCGGATGCCGCATCGGACGTAGAGAACGTGAAGACCGAGCTCGCCCTCAACGACCTCGTCCTCGCGGAGACGAGGCTCGAGCGCATCGATCACCAGCTGAAGCGCGGCGCGAAGACGCCCTCGCTCGCCATCGAGCGCTCGGCCCTCGAAAAGGTCGTCGCCTTCCTCGAGGGCGAGGCCCGGCAAAACATGCCGGAACTCACGGGCGAAGAGGAGAAATCCATCCGCGGGATGCAGTTCCTCTCCCTGAAGCCCATGCTCGTGATCCTCAACTCCGACGAGACGACCTTCGCGGCGGACCCGGGGCTCGTGGACGCCCTCGGCCGCGCGAACCGGGTGGTGGAGTTCGCGGGCAAATTCGAGATGGAGCTCTCCAGGCTCGACCCGAAAGACGCTGCAGCGCTCATGGAGGACATGGGGATAGCCTCGTCCGCCAGGGAGCGCCTGACACTCGCCGCATACGGCCTGCTCGGGTACATCTCGTTCTTCACCGTGGGCTCGGACGAGGTCAGGGCATGGACGATTCGGAAGGGCAGCACCGCCCAGGAGGCTGCCTCCTCGATCCACACGGACCTCTCCAGGGGGTTCATCAGGGCGGAGTGCTTCTCGTACGACGACCTGACGGCGCACGGCTCGGAGAAGGCCCTGAGGGAGAAGGGCCTCATCCGGCTCGAGGGCAAGAACTACGTGGTGAATGACGGCGACATCCTGTCCATCCGGTCCGGCGTGTGATCGAAGAGGCCGTTGCCACCAGGCGCAGCGGCGTATATCATGGAGGGAGATGTCCAAGACGAGACAGTTGCTCCTGACCCTGTCGAGGGTCGCCTTCGCCGTCATTGTCCTTGCGGTCCTCTCGTGCCACTCGGAAAACGGCGGGCAGGGGACCGTATCCACGGAGCCGCTCCTGCTGGATCTCGAGCGTCTCTACTCGGACGTGGAGGCGATCACCGTCGAGGTCGCCTACGAGACGGGCGCCGAGCCGTACACGGACGACGGTTACGACCGGCCTTTCTGGTGGGAGATCCTGAAGACCAACCTGGAGGCCCTGGCAGGCCCGACCGTGAATGTCACCGTCCCGTGGGAACTCTCCCGCATGACGGGGCTGGGCCCCCTCTACCAGGACGGCTGGACCACGAGCGAGATCGTGGGCGTCGCCCAAACCCTCTGGGACGCCACCTCGCCCCCGGAGGAACAGGTCATCCACGTGCTGTTCCTCAACGGCTACTACGAGGACGCCGAGGGCATAAAGGACCGCATGCTCGGGGTCTCCTTCGGCGGCACGAGCCTGATCGCGGTCTTCAAGGACGTGGTTGAGAGCTCTTCCGGATCGGGCCTGGTCAAGAGGTACGTGGAACAGGCGACCCTCGTGCACGAGGCGGGGCACCTCTTGGGGCTCGTGAACAACGGCGTCGTCCCGTGCACCGCCCACGAGGACCCGGAGCACCCCAGGCACTGCGCGAACCCGGTCTGCGTCATGTTCTGGCTCAACGAGGGGCCGCAAGACCTGGCAGACTTCGTGGCGCTCTTGAGCGGCAGCGGGGACCTCGTGCTCTTCTGCCAAGACTGCCTCGACGACGTCTCCTCGTACCGATCGAGCCTTTCGAGTCCCTGACGTTCCTGCAACCGGGGCCTCGGGCGCCGGTTGCGCCCTCACGGCACTTCCCCCGGTGCAGCGCGGCATCCTCGCACCACCGGCCGGAAGGGTGAGGCCTTCGACGGGCGCCTGAGAAACGCGGCGCTTGAGGCCCGCGCCCGAACCCGGGACGCCTCGCCACCAGTGCCCTCGAGAGATGGAGCCCGGTCGGGACGCCTCAAAGGCTCTCGGGCCGAGGGCCTGGACGGCCCCCCCTTGTTCCGGGCCGGCTCGGCCGTCCCCCCTCGGACAAAGGGGTTCATCCCCCCTCGGATGTAAGCCTGATCTTCCTCTTCTCGGCGCAGACGTCCTTGACGTGCCTTGCCACCAGGTAGTAGCCGGCCGACAGGGCGACGACGAGGGCGGCGATGCCCAGGAGCACGAGGCTGTCCAGGTGCTTGACGTCCAGGATGATGACCTTCCTGGCGATCGCGATGAGGGCCATGGCGAAGACGACCTCGACGTGGATCTCGTCCTCCTCCCAGTACGCGCGCAACGTGTAGAGGAGCTCGATGCCCACGAGCACGAGCAGGAAGGCGCCGAAGATGTCGAGCAGGCTGTCGGTGGTGATGAGGCCGAGCGGCGGGTCCGCGATGGCGTACGCGACGATCCGTGCCACGTCCACCGTGGCGAGAAGGACCACGATGGTCATGAGGAGAATGAGCGCGGTCACCACGATGCGCTCGAAGGACTTGAGGAAGGAGACCATCCACGAGGTAGAGACCTGTCTTCCCATATCCGTCCTTATACCACACACCCGCGGGCCTGCAAGCGTGTCGCGAAATGTAGGGCGACCCGGGGGATGCACCTCGGCCGACACCCCTGCCTTCATCCACCCACCGCCTGGGCTCACCCCGCGCGGACGCCTTTCAGCGGCCTGTCAGGCCGACTCTCACGCCGGACAAACCCCTGCCACAGACGGGAGCCCTCCTGGGGCCGCCGGCGTTTCCCGCCCTCATCCGCTCAGGCTTCGAGCCGTGCCCGCCATATTCTTCGTGCATCGCCGAAAGGGCGGGTGTATGGTGGAAAGACACACCAGAGAACGAGGAGCGCATGGACACTCAACGCGAACGAAACCTGAGGGAAAAGCTCACGGCCGAGGTTGCGGTCTCGACCTGGAAGGGGCTCATCCCCGACCTCCTCTCCAAGGCCCTCTTCATGGTCTCACCCGGCGTGGACCTGGTGGAGGTGGGCGTACAGGTGGCCCTCGACAACACCTCGCAGGTGAAGGCATGGATCGAGTCGGGAGACATCGCCCGCCCCACGGAAGAACAGATCAGGGTCTGGGAGGCCTCGGGCTCCCTCTTCAGGTTCATCATTGTCTCGCCGTTCGTGTTCTTCCAGGAATTCCAGGTGCCGTCCTGCTGAGGACGGGCCACGCGGGAAAACAGGACGACCCGGCCCCGGGCCTCTGCCCCGGGGGAGTCGCGTTTCAGGCCGGGCACGAGGGTGTTCACGGCCTGGGTGAAGCGCCCGTCGTGGGAAGCCCCGGGACGCCGTCGACGGCCCACCGTCACTGGTCCGCCCGGATCACCCTCCTGTCCTCGGGGTGGAGCCTCCGGTACTCTTCGACCAGGCCGAGCATCCTGTCCAGGAGCTCACGGGAGTAGAGCCTGCCCACGAGGTTCTCCCTCGCCCTCTTCGCCGCCTCGAACACGAACGCCGCGTCCTTGTTCTTGAAGTCGGCCTTCATGACCCTGATCCCCGACTTCCTGAGCAGCTCGAGGGCGCGGTCGTCCTCGGCCCTCACCGTGAGCTTGATCTTCTCGTACTGCCTGCTCGCGGTCTCCAGGATCACCTCGCGCGCCTGGAGGGGCACCCTCTCCCACACGTCCTTCCTCACGAGCATGGCTCCGTACACGCTCGAGGAGGGGTACTCGGACATGTACCTGAACCGCGTGTACCACTGGAGCGCCACGGCGCCGAAGGGTGTGGCCGGGGCGCAGTCCACCATGTTGGAGGACAGCGAGGTCGCCACGTCCGAGATGGACAGGGAGACCGGCGTGATGCCCAGTTCGCGGTAGAACGCCTGCCCCACCGGGTCTCCCTCGAGGGCCCACCACTTCTGCCTGCGCGCGGTCTCCAGCGAGTCGAGCGGGACCTTGGAGAAGGTGTACACGAAGCCCAGGTTGAGCCAGCCGAGCACCTTGAACCCCTTCGCCTCGATGAGCCGTTCCATCTCGGGCCTGAGCTTCGACCGCACGTAGTCGGCCTCGTCGTAATTGCGGAAGATGTAGGGCAGGTCCGTCACCCTGACCTCGGGCGCGATCAACCCCAGGGTGGGCCCCATGAACGCGCCGCCGTGGAGCTGGCCGAGCCTGACCTTCCTCAGGACGTCCTGTTCGTCGCCCTGCACGCCCCCCCAGTAGGTCTTGAACCTCACCGCGCCGCCGGTCTTCTCGTATACCTCCTGGGATATCTCCTCGAAGAGGGTCGCGATGTTCGACCCCCTGGGGGCCAGGCTCGCCACCTTGATCACGACCTCCGGGCCCGCCTGCGCGGCCTCTACCCTTGCCGCCTGCATGCAGAATGCGGCCCATGCCGCGACCAGGATCGCAAGGATGGTCCTTTTCTCCATCGCATCCTCCCTGCCGGAGTCGCCCCTTCGGCTCCTGCGAAGCCCCGCACCGCCGGGGCCGGCATCCCCAGGGCGCCTGGCAGCCTCCCGGCCGGTGTAGCTCTGCGGGCCGGGCGCCTGCCGCCCGAGACCGGCTTTCACGGCATTCTCGAGGGCACTCGGCCTGCAGATCACCCGGGCCTCCCCTTGCCGGTCGCCGGGCCGAGGCCGCACGTGCGACAGCGGGAATGAGGCCGGGCTCGAACCACTAACCACGATGCGCCCAGCTCGTTGCCCGGCCGCAACCGAAACCTGACATCGAAGACCGACATCAGGGGGTTCTCCCCAAAGCTGCCGCCACCCGTGAGAGGCTCGCGGTTTGCCCTGTCCGTGAGGGGCGCACCCTGTATCACATCATATACCCCTGGTCCCGCGCGAAGTCACGCGCCTGCACCGTAAAGGAACGTGCAGGCCCTGCATGCACCAGGAGACCATCTCGGCAGGCACCTGGAACGGGCGTTCCCGGCGCAGGGGCGGCCCAGGGTGACACGCCCGCGCCCCGGGGAGACGCAGCATCACACCCGACGGCGGGCTTTGGGCTCGGACAGGCTTCTGCAGGGGCTTTCACGAGGGGGAAGCGATGCCCACGGCGCCGCACCATGCGCATGGGCCGCACCCGGCTGCCGCTGACCTGCAAGAAGGCCTCCAGCGTGCCGGCGGGCACCCACCCGCACAGAGGTCCAACGCCTGTCCTCGCGCGAGTGGGTCGAGAGAGCGGGATGCCGCATCGGCTCCGGTGAAGCCTCCTGCTGCCCCTGGGCCGTCCTGGCCGGGGGTCGTGTTTCCTTCGAGGCGTCACGGGCCCCTCTTCGGATAAAACCCTGCCCCTTCACCGAGCGTTTGACACGGCCGTGGTCGGTGGACTACAAAGGGAAGGCCATGACGACGCTGCGTTCGCAGGTCTTTGCCCGGCTCGGCCTGCCGATCCTCTTTTCCGCCGCGGTCCTGGCCGGGTGTGTGTCCGTAGGCCCTGACTACCATGAGCCCGACACCCCCGTGCCGGCCGGGTGGCACGCCGTCTCCGGGAAGGGCCTCGCGCCCGATCCCCCGGATGCGGCCTTTCTCTCACGCTGGTGGGAGGGGTTCGGCGACCGCGAGCTCACGGCGCTCGTGCACGAGGCGCTCCAGGGGAACCTCGATCTCGCGATCGCCCGTGCGAGGATACGCGAGGCCAAGGCTCGGCGGGACATCTCGATGGCGGGTTTCCTGCCGTTTCTCGACGCATCGGCATCGGTCACCAAAAGCGACGGCGGGGACGGACCCAGCCGGTCCTTGTACGACGCCTCCCTGGACGCGCGCTGGGAGCTCGACCTGTTCGGGGGGACCAGGCGCTCGGTGGAGGCGGCCCAGGCCTCCTACGAGTCCTCCGAGGAGGCGTTCAACGCCGCCCTCGTGAGCCTCTGCGCAGAGATCGGCATCAACTACCTCAACCTGTGCACCTACCGGGAACGGCTCAGGGTCGCACGCTTGAACGCGGCGAACCAGGAAGAGACGTACAGGCTCGCACGCAACCGGTACGAGGCCGGGCTGGCAGACGCCCTCGACCTCGAGCAGGCAAGCTCGGCGCTCGAGAGCACACGGGCCGGCATCCCCGTCCTCGAGGACGCGGTCGAGGCGTGCCTGAACCGGCTCTGCGTGCTCACCGGCGCGGCGCCGGGGGCGCTTAGGGAACGTCTCTCGAAGACGCCCGGCCTCCCGCCCTTGCCTTCGACCGTCGCACTGGGCGTCCCTGCGGACATCCTCAGGCGGAGGCCCGACATCCGCAGGGCGGAACGCGAGCTCGCCGCCCAGAGCGCCAGGGTGGGCATAGCCGCCTCCGATCTCTACCCGAAGCTCACGCTGAACGGCACCATACAGCTGAGCGCCGAGCGATCCTCGGAACTCTTCTCCTCGGGGTCGAGGACGATCGGCTGGGGGCCGGCGCTGAGCGTTCCCGTCTTCCACTGGGGCACCCTCAAGAAGGGCGTCGAGGTGCAGGACGCCCTGCTGGAGCAGGCGGGCCTCTCGTACAGGGCGACGGTGCTCTCCGCGCTGGAGGAGGTGGAAAACGCCGTCAGCTCGTACGCGAAGGAGGCCGCCCGCCTGGAGAACCTCGAGAAAGCTCAAGTCTCGGCGCAGAAGGCCTTCGAGATCGCCAAGGCCTCGTACGCATCCGGGAACACGGATTTCTCGCGGCTGCTGGAGGCCGAGAGGACGCTCCTGGCGGCCCAGGACAGCCTCGCCCAGAGCAAGGGCTCCCTCGCCGTCTCGCTCGTGCGGCTCTACAAGGTGCTCGGCGGGGGCTGGCCGTACAGACCGGCCGGCATGGAGGGGGCCCGAGGGGCTCAGGGCTCGTGACGAACGGGAAGAGGGCCCGCCGCGCCATCGTGCCGCCGGGCCGGGCCCGCCCGGGAGGCGGGTCACCCCGTTCAGGCGGGGCGCACCCGAAAGCACGGACGATTGCGGTATGTCAGCCGGAGAGGGAGTCGAGATGGACGAGACAGGGATCCTGAAGGACAAGGACGGCAAGGTCGTCGACCGGAAGA
>ERZ795060.2332-NODE-2332-length-19531-cov-5.346375_pt1 | contig 19531 bp, 27 predicted proteins | sample MGYA00375144_ERZ795060 | MGnify/ENA primary metagenome ERZ795060 (study PRJEB30189, sample SAMN05720157) | activated sludge metagenome | isolation source: anaerobic digester from wastewater treatment plant | place: Japan | collected 2015-05-15 ...
TTCCCAGCTAATTTTATCGGCACAACTATTTCAGATTTAACCTTCGGACTGCAAGGCTGTAAGAAACTATGTCATAAATTCACCGCCCAAACGACTGACCAGAATAACCAATCTAACCAATGCTATTTAGTCTCATTTGGAACAGATTCATCTATAACGCTATTACTTTTTTCAGTTTGTTTAAGCCATTTCATAACATTACCAACGCCCCAGTTGTACTACATTATCTAAAGCGGTACCTATAATTCGGCTCTAACATGCTTACAAAAGTATCTATAAAGCCATCTCATGTACCTGATACCAACAAAGACATTTTTTGCCGGATCAAACATATCGTCATAGCTATAGGTAGTACCATACAGATTGTTGATAGTTTCCAAAGCGGCAGGCTATACCTGCATCAATCCTCTCTAAAAACCAGAATCGGCTTTTTCATTCCACTAAGACTCAGTTTCTATCATGGCTAAAACGTGGTTTAAAAGCGGAAAGTCTTCTACCTTGTATTCTCTTACAAAATCCCCGTGTACAAGCTATACAGTTTCTATTAACCCATCTTTTTCTCCGCGTTTCTCACTGTACATAGGTTTTGCCATCAAAATCACTCCCCGAATTAATATTAACTCGCAAAAACATAGTGCATGACTTATCACCTAGTGAATATTATATAGTATCTTTAGCATTTAATTTTGTCTTGTAGATGACGGAGGTGAAGGTATGAAATACGTATCTAGACCAATCATTATTGAGGCTGAGCTGTATAAGCCTGGTCTAGAAGATGGGATTTACTGCCCGATCAAACGTACCGAATGTGATCTTTGTATTAACAACTGTAAGACAAAAGTGCCGTACGTGAGAGAAAAAGATGGCAGAATAACGCTGGTTAATGAATCACATTACATTCTTTCAAGTGATAACGGCAAAACAGTAATGCCGATGCACAAATTCACCGCATTGTATAAGCCAGCTGAATTCATAGACGTATCGAATTAGCCAGAAGGCGGTGAACAAGATGTTGAAGATTCCGGTAAAACAACGCTTCAAGACAGCACAACAAATTGACGACAGTATTTTTGAAGATTACTCCAAATTTTTAGAGCAACTTGGCTTTACAAACAACTACATTAAAACCAGTATTTTGTACGTGAAGATGTACTTGAATAACCAGCCGGTTTACAACGCTAACGAGAAATATATCCAAATATTTGACCGGTACTTACAACTCATGAAGGAAGCAGATTCAAACTCCGAATATTTGGCGAATGTAAAAAAGTTTAAGGAATACCTGATACAGAATGGTTTTTCAAGGCACACAACAAGCAATTACATGTTGATCTTGCGGGATTACTTGCTTTTCGGGAAAAAACAAAGCAGGACAGACCACGTTCTGAAACTATTTAACAGCATGAATAATAACAACGGAAATACTACCGGCAATTCGAATCGAAAGGAGATGTTGGAACTTATAGGAAAGATGGAGAGCATACTTTCGGAGTTAACGAATGTTATTTCTGAACTAAAACAGAGGTTAAAAGGGGTAGATAGTAATGGACGCTAAGCAATTTACTGAACACGAAAGTTACAGGAAAGCAGTTGAAGAACGTGATCCAAGTGTTATGCAAAAGGCTATAGACTACATCAACTCAAAGAACTTGTTTGCTAAGTTTAAAGACTTTATTGAGTTCGTTAAGAAGATTCTGAGTAAACAAATAACCGTTCCAGGTTGGGCAATTTTAGCGATCATTGGAACATGTGGTTATATTCTCTCGCCATTAGATGTGGTGCCAGATTTCATACCTCTTATAGGCATGTTAGATGATGTTACCTTAGCTCTTGCAACCCTTGAGTCTATAAAGAAACACATCAAAGGGGGTGGTAAATAGGCTTTCACTTTAGACTCACTGAGAGAGATTAAGGTAAAAGTTAAGAAAAATCTAGAAGTATTGAAGGAGGTTATAACATGTCTAAGTATTGTCTTCAATGTGGGAAAGAGTTGCCAGATAACTGCAAATACTGTCCTAGCTGCGGTGCGTACGTATTAAGTCTTAAACCAAGGAAAAGCCCGATAATAGCCGCTTTACTTGCCCTATTTTTAGGCGGTGTTGGCGCACACAGATTCTATTTAGGACAATGGTGGGGCATAATTTACATCGTCTTTTGTTGGACGTACATACCAATGATAATTGCAGCTATTGAAGGCATTTACTGGCTCTTTCACCAAAAAGAATTTCTGGATAAGTACGGATAAGAGACGGTTATGCAGTTTTCCAGGTTATTTTGGGGAGTTTTTCCAAATTATTTTAGCTCATACGTGATAAATATCAATCGAGGCTAATCACAAAGGAGGCGTAATTATGTGGAATGAACTAATCAATGAGGTGGCAACAAGGTCTGGTTATACGAAGAAACTAACACGAGAGGTGTTACAAACGGCGTTTGAAGCTATGAAAGATTTGCTGGCAACTAACGGAGAACTCAGAATACCAAGATTTGGCATTTTCAGGGTCAAAAAAGGCGGTACATTGAAGACATCAAGAAATCCAAAAACTGGTGAAAAGATAACTTACACAACAAAGAGCAGAGTAAAATTCAGAAAAAGCCAAGTTTGGGACATAGAATAATACGATCTTGACCCGGGCAAAAACGTCAACTACCCCCGCCTATAGAGGTGGAGGTCTTCTTGCTAGTATTTAATAACTACATTTGTGAGCGATTCATCTCCACCTTATAGAAGGTGGAGACTTCTCGCATTTTTCGTTAAAACAAGGAACATCAGGAAATTCAGGAAATACAGGAAATCAAGGAAAATTTCGGGGTTAAGCCAATTTTGGGCGGTTAAGTCTCAGTATCAAAACAATGCATTCAGATCAAATGGTGAAACGCCATTGACCATGTACCCGATAGACATACCCAAGCAGAGAAACACCAAGGTGATAGACGAATCAAATTGAAGATAGACCAACAGAGTATAGGACAAGAATCGGAGTACCAATAGGTGGAATAATAGAAGTTGTAATAGTAGGATATATAGTAGGACATATAGTAGGATATAGTACGAGGAGATAAAAGCGGCACAAAACAGCAGAACTCAATCGCAGGAAGAAAAGAAGGAGCTATGATAACAGGGGTATGATGAAAAGGTGCTCTTTTAGAGGTAGAATTCTGCAAAGGAATTCAACAGACGGAACGTCTTAAGAATTCTGGGCATTAATAATCATATAGAAAGGAGGTAGAAGGCTATTGAATGATTAATCATCAATAGTCTGAATGTTATGGCGTTCATTCCGTTTAGTACACTATTTACTGTTTATCTGGATTCGAATGAACCAGAGAGATATAAATTTGATATGTACGACAACATTCAGACGGAGATAAAGACAAGCACCAACATCTTTGAATTAGAATACGCCGGATCATGTTCTCGAGTTTTGTTGCATATTGGAGATAGATTAATATACTCATCAAAAGAGCCGCGAGGAGCACAAGGTGTATTTAGAACAATTTCTTTAGAAAACGATAAAGACTTCAGAGTGGCAAATTTGCCACGACATGATTTTGCAATTATCAACAATTCAGATATATATGCATTTAGAAGTCTAAATAGTAATAAGACGATTAAGTATGAGCTTGTTGCCAAAAACGCCTTACCAAAGGAACTACCCAGCGGCAAAATCGTATCATGTTATAAGAACTATGACGGTACATATACCGTACTTATTCAAAATGGGAATGATACATATATTATCAGCAGAAAAAAGAGCAGATTATTGAAAAACAAAGTACTGAATAATTCTAAACTCATGGATATTCCCGACGGTATGAATGTACTCTTCCCCAGACCAAATGGTAATGTAGTCTTGTATAAAGATGATAAGTTCTTTATCTGGACAAAAAGCGGCGATGTCCTTCCATGTGAACTTAAATACATAAAGATAGCAAATCACCTTTTTCGCTTGGCTTTCTATGCCAATATTAATAGCGTATATATACCCTTCACAAAAGGATCTTGTCCAAGAGATGAATCAGGTAGAATATGCATGATTTTACCCGACCGCAGGAGCGTACCTATTGAATTTTACCGGGAAGAATCTATCTCGGAAATAATATGATCAATTGGACTTGAACTTCTTTCACCCCAACAGGAAGTTATGGTCCTAAGGGTAGGGTTAATATACTTAAGAAGGGAGGAAGTAACACTACTCCACCGGTAACAAGGTGGAGTTTTGTGTTCAGTAATATGCATATAAGCTACATCGGTGGGTTGAAAGATCATCCACGTTACCTAACCCTTTCTATTTATTTCTCTGGTTGTGATGCAGATCCAAAGTGTTTAAAGTGCCATAATCCAGAGTTACACAATCCGAATAACGGTATTCAAATGACACCAGATGAGTTGGCTTCTGTTGTCATCAAACAACTTGAAAGATTTCGCTTTCCAGTAGTTGCATTTGTAGGCGGTGAACCATTAGCACCGTATAACCGTGAAGGTGTTAAATTGGTATCTAAGCTTATCCACGAACACTTCCCTGGCATCAAGACCATACTTTACACATGGCGTATGCCAGAAGATCTAATTAAAGAAAACCTGCTGGATTATATTAAGTACATTTACGAATTTGTCTTGGGTAGGTATGACTACACCAAACATGTAAACGGTTTTCCAAGTTCTACTAATCAACTATATATGGACAAACGGAGGGTTGATGAATATGTTAACTGCGTTAGCAAAGGAAAAAGGAGGAAAAACTCAGACGGTTAATTCTGATTACGAAAGATTTCAGCGTTTACTTTCCTCATTTGATCCTGTCTTATTGGAGCTTGAAGGTATTAACAGTCAAAAAGATTTGTATTCTTATATGGAGCATTTTTTTAATTCTGGTGTTATCAGCGCATCTATTGATGTGAATGCTAATGTCAGATCTACTAACATCTATACATTCTTTTCTGAATTTCCAAAGATATACCTCAAAGAACTCTCGCTGTTTTTAATTTGGAAATGCTTAAAAGAGCTGTTTGGGTTAGATGTAGCAGACGAATTTATTAAGCAAGAGATAACCGGCGGTATATACACACATGATCTGTTTCATGCCGCTTTCATACCGTATTGTTACGCGTACAGTTTGGGTGAAATAGTCAGAAATGGGTTGCAGTTTATAGAGAACATTAAATCTTCACCGGCAAAGCACCTAAACACATTTATTCAGCATGTTATACAGTTTGTTATGTTCGCTTCTAATCAATCTTCCGGTGCAGTTGGACTACCAGATTTATTTGTGTGGATGTGGTATTACGTTAAGAAAGATTTGGAGACTGGATATATACCTAAAGATAATTGGCAGGAACATGTCAAACAAGCATTCCAGGTATTTACCTATTCTATTAACCAGCCGATTAGAGGTACACAGTCCCCGTATGTAAATGTGACGTATTTGGATAGAGAGTACATAAAATCGATCTTCAAAGATGAAACTTATCCAGATGGTACGAAAATTATCGATGAGCTTGAGAATATAATAATGCTCCAAAAGATGTATTGGCAATGGATATCTGATGAAAGAGAAAAACAAATGTTTACCTTCCCAGTAATGACCGCTTCATTATTATTCAAAAACTGTAATTTTTTAGATGAAGATAGCGCAAGGTTCATAAACAAAGTCAACATGAAATGGCAGGACACAAACCTGTATTTAGCAGATTCTGTAGATGCTGTTGCATCTTGCTGCAGGTTACAGTCCTCAACAAAGCAGATAAAACTTTCACTCATGCCAAATAAACTAGCTGGAATGGCAAATTCAATTGGCGGCTCAGATTTGAACATAGGATCTTTTAAAGTAATAACCATTAACCTTCCAAGAATATCGTTAGAAGCAAATGGTGATATACAACAATTTTTCGAGATCTTGCGTAAAAGGCTTGATCTAACTATGAAGGCATTGAAAGCTGTAAGGAGTTTGATAGAAGACAGAATAAACAAAGGTTTACTACCGCTTTATACGTTTAGATTAATGAACTTAGATCGTCAGTACGGCACAATAGGAATAACCGGCGTTTGGGAAGCTGCATCTCTAATCGACGGGTTAACTACAAAACTCGTTGATGGGTATCAATATACCAATGATGGTATAGAATTCGTGGATAAGGTTCTTAATACGATATCAGAAGAGACTGAAGAGGGCAGATATATATATGGCTTTACGTTCAACATTGAACAAGTACCAGCTGAAAAAGCGGCGGTTACTTTAGCAGAAAAGGACAGGTATCTGTTCAACCAACCTTTTAATATATATTCAAACCAGTGGATACCATTGAACGTAAACACGAATATGATAAATAGAATTTACTACTCGAGTTTGTTTGATTCAAAAGTCAATGGAGGTGCAATCCTACATCTGAACATAGATGGGCAGATAACAGACGAAGAATACAGTTTCCAATTAATAAAGCAGATTGCAGAATCAAATGTAAAGTACTTTACCTTTAATACAAAGATAAGCGTATGTGAAGAAAACCACGCGTTTTATGGCAATGTATGTCCTATTTGTGGTAAACCTGTCGTTGATTATTTCACAAGAATAGTCGGTTACTTGGTACCAAGTAAAGCCTTTAATAAGGTGAGAAAGGAACATGATCTGATCTACAGACAGTTCTACGAAGTGTCAACTACCAACTGACTAAAGTCACAAGAGTTCTTGCTCACAGTTTAAAATAAGAAGGATTAACTAAGTTATAAGGAGCCGCAAAAAAGCGGCTCTATTTTTTCAATTTGAACTACGTTACGAAATACTGATATAATCAACATGTGAAATACAGAGAGAGCAGGTGATGCTATGCTTGTAAGCATCGTACACCACGTGTTACCGTCCAGAAACATTAACTACATTGCCTATGCAGATGAAAACCGCTTTGAAAGATTAGGAGTTATTAACCAAAACTTTACCATCAGTTGGTATGGACCGTACAGAATCTTGTTAGACGATGATTCTATACCAGTGAGTCAGATTAAAACGTACGAAGACTTTTTGAAAATTTTTTTCAAGATACGTAGTGTAGAGTAGAGCTTTGTATCGCTCAGTACCAAAATCCGCAGAGCGGAATTATTTTTTTTCAAGACACGTGTTATAGAGTAGAGAAATGCATTGTAATAATGCACACAAAAAGGAGGTTATCGAATGGGTACGGTATTGACAGAGCAAATGTTAAAAACTATTCCCGTCAACGAACGCGATTATAACATCTTCGGTACACTCGTTAGATTTGGGGTAAATGTGAAATACCTCGTTTTGAAGGAAAAGCAACAAGCTGTAGTTGGGTTTCAAATTAACAACACCGACTTCGTTTTCTTCGAAGTATTGAACATGTCTGGAGAAGATGTATATCAGATGCTAATGGAAGCTGGTGTAAAGAGAAGTGAGAAAGAATTGTCAAAGGATGTGAAACTAATTTGGTACTGGAAAAACGACAAAACACTCTGTGTACACATAGTAGACAACGCAAGGGGTGAAGACTACTTTGGTATTAACGCCAAAATAATTGCAGAGAGGGAGGTTTAACCATGTTGGGAATACTGTTCTTTTTTATTGGGTATTTGGCGCTTGCGTTTATCTTGGTTATACAGATGCAAGCAGAAGAGGCGAGAGAATACTTTAAGAAGAAGAAGTTGAAGGAATACGGAGTTAATGTTCACGAGGAAGACGAAAATAAGAAGAAGGAGGTATAGTATGGAGGATGTAAAAACAAATTTAGTCAAATTGGTTACTAACGATTTGGATAAAATTTATATCTCGGCAAGTATCAAGTTAGGACTTAGGAATTATTCAACCGCAGAGGTAAACTTTGGAATCTCACAAACAGTAAAGCCAGATGAAAAGCTTGAAGAGAAGGCAGACAAATTGTTCAATGAAGTTATCATGGAAAAACTCAAAGACTATGTCTCAAAAGTAGCTAGTGCAGCTTATAAGATGGCGGGAATTATTGAAAGTAGGAATGAGAGGAGGAATGATAAATAATGGATTTCGATTTTAGTGCCGTTCTTGATGACGATTTGAAGGCTCATACTGTAGTAGAAACTCCAACAAAGGAGAATAGCCAAAACGAACAATCTCAAATGACAACATTTTGCACCTTTTGGCGTACTAAGTCAATGATGAGTGTACTCTACAACAAGGACAAGATACTATTTAAATTCATGCTTGGCAAAGGTGAAACCCCGCAGAACAACAACTATCTAAAAGAAAGTAAAGTGTTTTTCCAGTTGAACAAAGAGGAGCTTTTCAAACTAATCAACGATATAAGCACGCTAATTGCATCTTTAAAGACACAGAATCCAAAGCAGGTACAGTTGATACACGAGATCAAAGAAGGAGAACTGAAAAAGTTCGATATCTACCCTGCGAAAGATAACAATAGCTTCTTTGTTAATTTAAAGTACAAGAATGCAAATTACAGTATCAACATGAATTTGGCGGATATGAAATTTTTCCTCTTTGCGCTTAAAATGATACTGTATGAGATTTACACCGGTACAAGAGTTGGATTTACCTATAACTGGATATAAGGCGCAATTTTGACAAAATGACAACGCCCGCGCAATGCGGGCATTGTCATTTCAATAGAAAGGAGTGATTTGATGGAGATCGTTAAGCCAGTTATCGCGTCAGGACTACGTGAGTACGAAGTTATGGCGTTAGTTGATATAAGTTTCGATGAACTTCTAGATCTGGTAGACCAGCTTACAGAGAAGGAGCTACAACGGCTTTTTGAGTATCTCTCAACAAAGATTGGCAAGAAGGGGATTTCCAAAGAGTAGATAACTCAACCCGGTTTGAGCAACTCAAATGGCATGTGTTGACCTCCTCCCAATCCCCTGAAGGGAATGTGCTTTCTGGCTAATTATCTGTAATCCTGTCTAAAAGAGGTGAGATCTATAACAATAACGGTAAACGACAGAACGATAACAATAAAGTACAAGGATTACAATGAATACAAAAAAATAGGCTCCGGGAAACAACCACGAGCCTTCCATTTTGATTATGAAAATCAGTCTTGGAAGGCACATATAGACACAAGCCTTGATTTGATGGAACTATATGCCCAATTAAAGGAGTTCATCGAACAGAACAAAAAGTACATAACCAATGACATCTCTGAGGTACTTTCTTTTTTCCATGGTAATATCAAAAACAAATTTATTGATAAAGGTAAGATCTATCTTACAGATAATTTAATGACCCCGCTTCTTTTGCAAGGAGCAAATACATGTATAAGAAACAAGTTGCCGTATTATTATTTTCCAGACTGTATAGGTTTAAGACAGCTTATCAACATAGAATTGAATACAGAGCTGTTTCCATTCGACTTTCAACCAAGAAACCACAGCTTTTGTGTTAAATACGAGTTTTTACTGCCACATCAATTAGACGGTGTTGAATGGATTATCTCTAAATTTACAGAGGGATATCCTGGAGTAATGCTTGCAGATGAAATGGGACTTGGAAAAACAGTACAAAGTCTTGCAGCTTACTTTACTATGAAAGATTCAATTCCTGATCTCAAACTCATGATAGTAGCGCCAAAAAGCGTGTTAAAAAATGCATGGGCTTTGGATATGTACAAGTTTTTCAAACAACCGTGTGAAATAATAACCGCCAAAAATATAGGTACAATGCTTGAGATTGCCAAGAAAAAGCCTATAGTTGTTAACTATGAATTATTGTCAACGTATTATAAAAACAAGGAATCACCAAGGTTGGACAGTTCCTTTGTTTTGATTTTAGATGAAACCACGAAGGTTAAGAATCATAAGACTGGTAATTATTCGGTCATCTCTAAACTTCGTGGAGATAGCTTTGTAATTGCATTATCTGGTACACCAATTGAGAATAAAGCCGAGGAACTATACAACGTTATGTCTATCGTCTTGAATGAAAGGTTCATGCCGTTCTGGTACTTTTCAAATTTCTTCATTGAGTTTGAAGAAAGGTACAAAAACGGTAGAAAATACAAAGTGATATCGAAATATAGAAACACATCTACGCTGCATAAGGTAATTGCGCCGTTTATGCTAAGACGTACAAAGAAGATTCTTGAGAACTATATAGAAAAAGATGTTAAAACGGTGATTGTGGATATAACACCTGAACAGGAGAGGCTAATAAACGAACTCAGACAGATAGCTCGAAAGCGTTTTAGAGATGATGAAATTCAACGCCGAGCATGTACTACCCTTATAAAGAGAATCAATGACCATCCATTGCTGCTTGAACTTGGGGACTCTGAACTCGCAAAATCTTTAAAGGTGGAAGATAAGACATCGCCAAAATTAAATGCACTGAAAGAGATCTTAAGGCAGGTAAAACTGCCAGTTGTGATCTTTACTGAATACGAAGACATGGCTAAAATCCTGTACGATGAATTATCCACTGAATATAAACCTTGCATGATAACCGGTTCTTCGAGTACTAATAGTAGAAACAAGATAGTAGAAGATATCCAAAACGGTGTTTACAACATACTCATCGCTACAGATGCTATGGCTTATGGAGTCAACCTACAGTTCATCGATACGCTTATAAACTACGATTTGCCTTGGAATCCAGCAAGACGTTCGCAGCGCATAAACAGAATTCACAGGATTGGTTCGCTCGGTAGTAAAGTTGTCTATGACATCTTAACATCGGATATCGATCTCGCCGTTTATAACGTGGTTAAAAGAAAGACGAGGCTATTTGAGGAGGTCATCGAAAACAAACAGGTAACTACCGTTTCCAAAGAAATTACTACTATTTTGCTTAAGGGGACTGATAGATATGGAGATAAAAGGAGAGATAACGAGGATCTTATGGAGGAATTACTCAACGCAGTTCGGGAATAACCACATGATTGAAATCACATCTCCAGACGGGCAAAAGTACGTAGTTGCCGGTAGGCTACCTTTGGTACACTTGAATGAAATCATCACGGTAAATGTAGATGAAACTAAGACGCCGCTTCAGATAGAGGAATATAAATTCGAAATCAAGTACACACTCGACAGTTTGCGCCGTATTTTGCTTCAGGTTAAAGGTATTGGAAAGAAAACAGCAGATTATGTTATATCTCAGATCATGCATAAACACTCGTTAGACAATATAGTAAGGTTAGAAGACTTTATCCCATACCTACAAGAAATAGAATTCCCAAAGCAAGAAGAAGCAATTAGGTTGATTCAAATGTATAGCATAGCTGATGAAATAGGCGAAATCCTTGGTGACAGCGTTTCTATAAAGGATATCGTCAAAGCATGTGCTTCTATACTTGAGGATAACGCTTTGGATAAGGTTAGAGACAATTACTATTTATTGGTAGATTACATACCAGATTTGAATTTGCTTAGGCTTGATAACTACATGCGGCAAAAATTGAGTTACAAACTAAGTAACCCAGACAGAATACAAGCGTTCATAAAGAATACACTCAACAGATTTGCCAGGGATTACAGAATTACCAAAATAGACAAATCAATGTTCTATTCTAAGTTGCAACTTTGGTCAAAGGTTGATGTTAAAACAATTAAGGAACAAGTGGACATGAATGAGTTGATTTACGAAGACGATAGATTTGTATATGGTCTAAAGTTCAAGAACACAGAGGAATACGTGGCTGACAGACTGCTTGAAATTCAGAGAGAAACTATCCCAATTAAAGTAGATGATTTTATTATAACCAACATGATTAATACACACGGCGAAAAAATAAAGAACGATCCTATTCAGGTAGAAGCTGTAAAAAGGTCTTTTACGAATAAGATACATATTATAACCGGTGGTCCAGGTACAGGTAAAAGCACAGTGCTTTTGCTGATCTATAAAATAGCCACTCTGCTTGGGTACAATCCAATTGTTTTAACTCCGACAGGCAAAGCGGCAGATAGGTTGAGAGATATAGGTGCCAGGACCATACATTTTGCAATAGGATACGATGGCAAGCGTGCTAAAAAGGAGTTGCAAAACGATTTTGTGATAGTCGATGAAAGCAGTATGCTCGATTTGGCAACGGCGTACAATCTGTTGAAAAGTGTTAAAACTCCAAACATGGTATTTGTTGGAGATATAAACCAACTACCGCCGGTAGATGCAGGTAGTGTATTTGTTGATATGGTAAGAAGCAGGCGCTTTCCTGTTACTGTACTTCAAAAAATATACAGACAAGGTGAAGGCTCGCAGATAATAGAACTGGCAAACAGTGTGTTGAATAAGAACGTCAACAAGATTTTTGAAATATTGAACACGAAGAAAGATGTGATACTCCTGAAAAACGTGAACCACGTTGAAAATATGATTATAAAGCTATATGAAAAGTTATATACCAACAATCCCACAGGAAATTATGTAGTTTTAACTCCTATTAAAAGCGAGGGTATAAAGCAAAGCTCCTCTAATTTGAACAACAAACTAAGGAAGTACAACAATCCAACTAGGGTTATCTGTGTTGAGAATGATTACTCAAGAAATGTATACAACGGTCAAACGGGGCATGTAGTGAATTCAGACGATACAACAATTACAGTTTGCTTTGATAATAGCATTGTGTCCTACGACTTTTTGGACTACACGATGTATATAGATTATGCTTACACATTGACTATCCACAAAGCACAAGGTTCTGAGTACGATACAGTAATTTTGCCAATTTTGTACGATCACAGTAGATACTGGACCCCGAAACTTTTGTACACGGCAATTACGCGTGCTAAAAAGCATCTTGTTATAATTAGTGATACTAATTTCGAAAAGTTAATCTTGAACATTCTGTACTCAAGGGAGATAGTACCGCAAAGCACCTTATTAAACCGGCTTGCACACCTGGAAACAGTTGAAGTCTCGGTGTAACACGCCACTTTATTCCATACTGTGAATGAAATAATCTTGCGAAGGAGGACTTAAGATGGATGTAAAACTCATAAAGACCTTTGTTGGATCTGGTTACGGCGAGGATTTGATGTTCTCGTACTCGAACAACGCAACATATATTGCAGTTTCAGATGGTTTTTCTTTACTTTATTACGTTAAAAAGGCGGAGAAACAGCACCAAAACATAATAGTAGATTATTCCTCCTTTTATGAACGTACCAAACACAAAAGAGACATGGAATTGGTTGTAGAGGACGACAATTTATTAGGCAAAACCGATAAGAAACAGATGTTTATCAGCAAAGGCAAGTTATTTGACGGATTCATATTAGACTCAAATACTGTTCCGACCAAGATGCACGATATAAACATTCGCCCGTTAATCAAATCATTTAAATTGCTATCTACTATTGCTTTCATGCAACCAGATGAGTCTTTTAATGTAGAAATCTTTAACGGCAAACTGATTATTCACAACCACATGTCTGATGTAGAAACAAATTTTCCTGAAGGCTTTGGAATGGAGGGTTTGTACAATTACTTCACCTTTAGCCATGTGATCAAATCTTTGGAGCTACTAAAAGCAGAGAATGTACAGTTTGCCTTTAAGTATAACGAGCTGTTTTTGAAAGGCAAAAACTTCATTATTGTAACGCTAACGGAGCGTATAAAAAATATCACAATTGTAGATGAGTTGAGAAAACTCAGTGAATTTACCGTACCTGAAGAATTGAATATGTATCTGAAAAACAACATGTTGTATGTAAACAACATAGCGATCGATTACTATCCTTTCAAAGTGCTTTTTATGCTTGACGCAAGCAGAACTAAACCGATTGCCGGCAAAAAGTGTGAAGTGTATTTATTAGCCGATAACACACTAAAACTAGTTGTAGACGATGTAGCTATTTATCCTAAGTACATAACCAAATTCGTTAAAGGAGGATACTATGACAATCTTTGGGAAGATAAAACTGACAAAACTGATGAGTGAAAAAACGCTCGATAACAACCGTATTCTAAAGAACTTCAAAGCCTTTAGTACGGTGAAGAATTCAAAAAACAGCGAGCCGCAGTTTCTGAATTATTGGGTTTCCATCTTTGGAGACAAAGACCATCCAAGTTGGCATGGATTGTTGAATAACTGGATTGTCGGCGAATTCAAACTGACAAGTATTGGAGATAAGTTGTTGTTCATGCAAACAGATGTATCAAAGATTGGTGTTGTTGTCAACGCGCAGAAAGTAAGTAATACAGAGAGTCATCAAAATGAAGGTGTATTCGATGAGAATGAACTTGTCATGTTAAATGAGACCATTGATGTACTATTCAGAAAAGAGGAGTGATGAGAATGAAGGTGTTGGATACAGTCCTTTCAAAATACGAAAAAGCGAAGGGATCATTGTGTGAAAAGGTAGCTGTAGATTTGCTACCTTTAGATTACGTAACAGATGGCGGTATTCCAATTGGGAAGATAGTGGAAATTTATGGAGAAAATGGAACTGGTAAAACAACCATTTCCATGTACATTATGAGAAAGTATATGGAAAAAATTCCTAACAAGTCTGTTGTATTTATCGACGCAGAATATTCATTCAATGCAGATTGGGCAAATAAGGTAGGAATCAATGTAGAAAATGCGATAAATGCCAATAGACTGTACATTATTTACCCAAGTAACATGGACGACGCATTCCAAGCGTGCTTAGATGTAGCAAAGACCCAAGAAGCGAGTTTGATTGTCCTAGATTCCTTAGCTACCTTGATACCAAAAGAGGTTTTTGCCGAAGACAATGTACTTGATTTCTCAAGACCAGGACTAACGGCTAAGAAACAAACTATCTTCTTTGAGACCATTAACCCGCTTATAGAAAAGAACAAAATCACGTTCATAGTGATAAATCAAGTCAGAGCGAATATATCACCATATGGTGCAAGTAAGAGTGTTCCGGGCGCCTTTGCTTTTAAACACTTGACTTCCTTGAGGCTTGAAACGAAGCGCGAAGAATTTATAGGTTCTAAGGAAACACCGTCTGGTATATCGATGACTGTTAAATGCCATAAAAACAAAACGGGGATTCCGTTCAGAAGTGAAAACATAGACATAAGCACGACCAACGGGTTATTGATAACAGAAAGCAACGTAAACTACATGTTGGCACGTGGAATAATACAAAGAAACGGTCCAATGTATACAATAGGTGATATTAAACTCAAAGGAAAAGAGGCGGTTATAGAATACCTAACGCAAAATGAGAATGTCTACAAGGAGCTGCTTAAGAATGCAAGAGTCTGTCCATAAGAATGTTGTAAATAAACTACTACTTGAGCTACAAGAATGTTTGAATAACAGTGATACTATGGAATGCGCAAAGTCTGTTATTAAAAGGTATATAAAAACATACCACCCAGATAAATCAGGTAAATAGTACGACGAAACACTTACTTTGTTGATAACATTACTTCGATTGACAAAAATTCAGCAAATTGATAAAATATTAGTATAGAAAGGCGAGGAATTGCTGTATATAAAGCAAACAAAGTAGCAGATACACATTACAAACGATGGAGCAACTTTTTATTTTTTTTTCCCGCCTATAAAGTTCCGCCTATTGGTTTCGCCTTTCTATGGGGTAATCGAAGATGCGAAGGTTACCTCAGCCGGTACAAGAAAAATTTATTCGGGTAACAACGTAATATATTTAAGTCGGAACGTTTTTGCAATTGAAAAGAAAGGTGGGAAAACTGGTGAAGTTTGAATCTATAACGTTGGAGAATCAGCAATGTTCAAATCTTATTGAGAAACCTTATTGCGTTGCAAAAACAGACGGCAAGTATGTTGTTATAAGTGATCTGCATATTCCGTACCATCTTGAAAAGCTTGTTTTTCAGATAGCGAAGACACACAAGTATTAGAGTCTCATTGTTAATGGTGATTTGCTGGATATGGAGACTGTAAGTACATACGGTCATGAAAAGACACATGTGTTGTTAGAGGAAATAAAGATTGGAAACCAGCTCATTAGGGAGCTGAAAAATTATTTTGAAAACATCTATGTATTGGACGGAAACCATGAGCGGCGTTTAGGAAGGTATATTGAAAGAAAGGCAGAAGAGATTGCCCTCCTAACACCGTATTCAGCAAACTACTATGTATGTCGAAATATAAGGTTCCTAGACGACTGTATAGAAGATTACGGACCGCTTGATGGAATCAAATACGTGAAAACTCGCTTTTTACTTATTGGAGATGTTTTATTTACCCACCCCGATACGTTTCTGAGAGCACCAGCTTCCTTGTTGAAAAGAGTCATAGAAACGGCTATTTCAGAAGATATTTAGTTCAATAAGGTTGTTATCGGGCATACTCACAGAATTTCGATGCACAACTACCTTAACAAGGTAGGTTACGAGATCGGTTGTCTGACGTACAACAGAAAATACGTTTTGAAAAAGCGAAATCTGATGCTTCAAATGCCGCAAATTGGTTATGCAACTATTGAATATGATGATGATATCGCAAGGGTTGTTAATATATCCCAATTTAGTGTAAAGGAGTTGAGCTCATGAAGAGGGATAGCGTTGTTGCTAACTTTATGGCTGCACTGAAAAGGGATAAACTCCTGAGATCTTGTAGAAAACAGATAATGACCGAGATCTTAGAAACGGCACAATTGGCTAATGGACTGTTTGCGGAAGAGGCGTTGCATGAGATCAACAACGTTTGCAGCCTGTTCTTTAACTCGTCCGTGGGGTTTACAGACCAAGCAAAGGAGTTGAACTTATCCAAAAAGGAGGTTTGGAAAAAGTACAAAGCGTATGAAGAGTTCTTGGGAAGTATCATAGTTAGTGTACTGTCAGATTATATTGTACCGATATTTTCTGATGACGAGGTATATGTTTATGACGTGGTTTACAAGTACTTAGATAGATACCGAAAAAAGTATACCTTTAAAAGAGGCAAGAAGAAAATGATGCCCTTAGAAGGGGTGATGACAAATGATAATAACACTTAATGAGGCCGATGGCCTCATTAAAAATTATGTGGAGCAAGTATCCAGACTATTGGGCGGGAATGGATATAGCAAAAAGATTTTGTGTCCGTTTCATGAGGACAAGAATGCGTCATTGAAGTTATACATCAACAGTATGGGAAAGCTTGTGGGTTATTGTTTCGCATGTGGCAAAACCTACAGGGTTGGAGAGATATATGCAAAACAGCATGGTATGTCAATCACCGATGCATATAGAGAAATCATGGAGAAACTGAATTTGACTCAGTACACGGTTATTGATAGCATCGATAACACCGCATTAATACAAGCGATAAAGAAAGTGCACGATTTAATCCTTACAAGGGAATTAACAGAAGAAGCAGAGGAGTTTTTCAACAAAAAGGGGATTAACAAAGCTACATTGCTGGAACACAACATATGCCAATTAGACCAGAAAGTACCAAAAAATGACATTATAACTCGTGTTGCCAAGAAATACGATGTACACAGTGAATTTCTTATAGACACATTTTCACCGGTATGGGGTAACAGAATCGTATATCCAATCTGTGATAGTCTTGGCAATATTTGTGCGTATGCATCAAGGACATTGGACAAACCAGAACCTAAGTATATAAACTCAAAGACAACACCGCTTTATAACAAAGGGAAGATGTTGTATGGACTTAATGTAATAGATAAGGTGAAAGGAAAGATAGATAAAGTGTTCATCGTTGAAGGCTATAATGACGCTTTAGCAATGTGGCAGAATGGATATAAAAACACCGTAGCCTTAGGCGGGACTAGTTTAACGAAGAACATGGTTCAACTTTTAAAGGATTTTACAACTATCATATTGATGTTTGATAACGATGAAGCTGGATTGGAAGCAACTGCAAATGCGCTGCTGACAATAATACCTGAAAGCAAAGACTGCACATTAAAACTATTACCTAAGGGGCAAGATATAGATGAGTACCTTGCAAGTAACAAAAACTCATTGGTGCTGAATCAATTAAAAGAGATAGATGGTTTTACATTTATATTGAAGGCAATCACTTCAAAAGAGATACTGTATGATGTGATGAAAAACAGCGATATTGACTATCTAGAAAGGAACATACTACAAACAAAGGTAACCGATGATGTAAAATACAAGCTCCTTTATTCCGTTCTTAAGTTGAAATATGATGCATTGAGACAAAATATTTTAAATCTCGTTCGATAAGGAGTGATTGTTATCCACCGCATTACTTAGCATCATTTGCGTATACTCGATACGGACAAACATTTTGACCTCCTGCACCTGGAATTGAGTTAGAAGTGTAACGTACTGGCACGAAGGTATTCTCTTGATTTGAGAAACCAAAGAAATCTTTCTCATGTAATAACTTAGTTCGTGTCGTTCATAGAGGATAAGTTGTTATACGCGTTGTTCGCCAGACGACTGCTGATACATTAGATTTAGAATGCCACGCCAGATAACCTTCAAGATTTAATAAGGGCAAAATAGAACAGTATCAAAGATGTTATATTCAACCGCAACAAAATTTTCCCTGTTCTTACCTCATTTGCAAGTGAAGAAGACATATATGAGTATTAGATCCACCAAGCGACTGGCATTGCCCGTAGGTATTTAACACGCCAAATTGTTGGTACAAACTTTTACGAAGCCAGAGTTGAGATGTATGGCTTTAAGACAAATCTTATTATAGGCGCGGTAGGCAGGTACAAGATTATAGATTATTTTAAGGTCTACACGCCAAACACAGACTACTTGTTTTTGCAACCAGATGTCTTAGCCATTTTACTCAAATATTAGGACGAGGAAAAAATATCTGCAGTACGGGTTACAGACGTCATAACCGGTGTTAGTTATATCTTCAAACCCAAGAACGTGCGGAATTAGCTGCCTCCAACAGTCATATTGAATTAGTTTGATTATATAGCCGTGATGCGTAATACACTCCGTAGGAAGATGTTCAACAACTATATTATTTTTGGATAGTGGTGCAACGATTGTTCATTGAAGAACACATGTCATGCGATGAACAACAGCTTTAAACAGGTTGTTGAGAACGGGGTGAAAACATGGCCAAAAAGAAAAGTAGGTCCAAAGGCGAAGAAACGATCGTAAATTATTTGAAGCAGCTATTACCGTTCTTCACAGTCCATACAGAGTACAGTCTGAGTAACTTTGAGAACTGCCCGAAAAACTGCAGAAGACTCAGGATAGATATTTATATTCCAGATTTCAAGTTAGCTATTGAGATAGACGGCGAACACCATCATGAGATTGTTGTTTATAACAATCCAGACAAAGCGGTGGTGGCATTTGAAAAACGCAAGGTGTTGGACATGAGAAAGGACGACTTTCTAAAAAGCATCGGGGTAAAGGTATGGCGTTTGAAAACAAGTGATATTGAAGATATAAACGCCTTTGAAAACAAATTAAAGGAGATGATAAGGTGATTCTAAGTATTGATCCGGGAACGCAGAAAACAGGTTGGGCAGTGTTTTCAGACAAACTGTTGTTATCCGGCACACTACATTAGAAGAATGAAGACGCAATGCTAAGGTCAATAGCTATAACAGAAAGTTTATTTGACTTGATTAAACACAGAGAATACAAAATAACGGATTTGGTTATCG